>JGI24503J29689_10040037_pt1 | contig 14326 bp, 25 predicted proteins | sample BioPla3RNA2_FD_29689 | JGI IMG/M metagenome (IMG submission 29689)
GAGGACGTTCGACCAGACGCCATGGGCAATGCTCTAGCAACCCAATTTCCCCTCTAGTTCCATTCTCGGAGGGAGGATAACGCGCCACGGTCGAAGGTGCTAACCTCGAGTAATCGAGTAAATCACGCGCTAGCACAATAAAGAGAGTGGATTCTCTCCAGTTGCGAGAGGGAGAACCATGCCAAATAAGAGACGTCCACGAAGAGGCTCGAAAGCATATTCGCCACGCAAACGAGCGGCAAGCCAGACTCCTAGACTGGATTCTTGGCCCGAGATCAGCGAAGGCCCTAAATTACAGGACTTTGCTGGGTACAAGGCAGGGATGACCCACGCCTTGGTAGTCGACTTCAGATCAAAAAGCCTCACTGCAGGCCGGGAGATTCAAATCCCTGTTACTGTACTTGAAGTGCCACCAATGAGGGTGGCTGCAGTTAGAGTGTATGAGACCACTCGATATGGTCTGCGCACTGCTGGAGAGGTTTGGGCATCAACAGTCAATAATGAATTGGGGCTAAGATTGCCTGTTCCCAAGAATTACGACCCTGAAAAGGCTTGGGAGGAATTGGGCAAGAGCGACATCGAAGATGTGCGCGTCCTTACCTATACACAACCTAAGCTAGTCACTGGAGTCCCCAAGAAGGTCCCTGAACTCATGGAAACAAGAGTTGGAGGTGGCACCATAGAGCAGAGACTTGAGTATGCAAAGTCCCTGTTAGGAAAGGAGATCAACATCGATCAGTTTGCCAAAGATGGATCTATTGTCGATGTGTCTGCCATCACCAAGGGTAAGGGTTTTCAGGGTGCAGTAAAGAGATGGGGAGTAAAGCTCCTAACTCATAAGAACTCCAAGCACCGTCGTATGATCGGTAACCTCGGTCCAAAGAGGCCAGGGTATGTCCGTCCGACCGTGCCCCAGTCTGGTCAGATGGGATATCATCAGAGGACTGAATTTAACAAGCGTGTTCTGAAGATCGGAGAAGAGGGAGAGGAAGTCACTCCAAAGGGAGGATTCCTCAACTACGGCAACGTCAGGAACGGCTACATACTGATTCATGGCTCCGTACCTGGACCTACCAAGAGACTAATTCGTCTTAGGGATCCTGTAAGGCCATCTGGAACCGTCCTGAAGGAGGCGCCGAATCTGGTCTATGTATCCACTCAATCTAAGCAGGGGGCTTGAAGACCATGGCTAAGAATAATGTCAATGTATATTCCATAAAGGGTGACGTGGTCAGGAACGTCGAGCTGCCCTCCGTCTTTGAATCGGAGTATCGTCCCGACCTCATCCGCCGCGCCACCGTGGCCGAGCAGGCCAATAAGCGCCAGCCCTATGGTCCCAGTCCTGGAGCGGGTATGAGACATTCTGTCTCCACTTGGGGAAAGGGTCGAGGCGTAGCACGTGTCCAGAGGCTCTCTCAGGGGAGTAAGGGTGCCGAGTCTCCCAACAACGTGGGCGGGCGTCGTGCTTTCCCACCCAGGCCGGAAAAGGATCTATCCAAGAAGATCAACCGGAAGGAAAGGGCAAAGGCTAGGACCTCTGCTTTGGCTGCCCTGGCTGATGTAGAACTTGTCCGAGATCGCGGGCACCTCTTCGATGAGGGCCTTGCCACACCTATAGTGGTTGAGGATGAGTTCGAAGATCTAGCTACTACTGTGGCAGTTTATGAGGCTCTGGATAACATCGGCGTCTCTGCCGATCTGGAAAGGGCTAAGAATGGCCAAAAGATTAGGGCCGGAAGAGGTAAGATGCGCTCTCGCAAGTACAAGGGTAAGCGCTCTGTCCTATTGGTGGTCTCTGCCAAGGAGGTCCCCCTGTTCAAGGGTGCCAACAACTTGCCCGGTGTCGAGATTGTATCTCTCGAAGGGCTCAACACTGGCGTCCTTGCCCCAGGCGGTCTGCCCGGTAGACTCACCATATTCTCCGAGTCTGCCCTTAAGAAATTAGGAGAGTGGTAGGGATGGCCAAAGATCACAGCATCCTTTTGCACCCTCATGTCACAGAAAAGACAATGAATCATATGACTGGCACCCCCACTCAGGATTACAAGGATGGTAATAGGATTGAGTTCGTAGTCCTGAGGAGTGCCAACAAGAAGCAGATTAAGGAAGCCTTCGAGGAACACTTTGATGTAAAGGTTCAGAAAGTATGGACCAAGGTCACCAAAGAAGGCAAGCGTGCAACGATTCAGCTCGCCGAGGGTTACTCGGCAGAGGATATCGGAATGAGAATAGGAGTGTTCTGAGGGGATATTATGGGAAAACAACTCAGACAACAGAGACGTGGCCGGGGATCAACACTATATCGTAATCCAGGCCATCGGCAAATTGGAAATATTCAGTATCCCCGCGTCGATGCTACTACGGGTAGGGTCGAGGATCTAATACATGCTCCCGGGCGGGGCAGCCCCCTGGCGAAGGTCGACTTCGATGGCGAGAAGGTTCTCATGATCGCCGCAGAGGGCATGATGGTAGGCAAGAACATTACCTATGGCGTTGCTGGAGAAATCAGTCCTGGTAACGTGGTCCCCCTCAGCAAGGTCCCCGAAGGTTCATTTATCTATAACATCGAGGGCCAGCCAGGTGATGGCGGTAAGTTCGTCCGCACCGCTGGCACATCCGCGACGGTTGTGAGCAGAGGCGACAAGGTCGTTGTGCTCATGCCCAGCGGGTCTTTCAAGAGCTTCGATCCCCGGTGCCTCGCCTCTATTGGCGTGGTCGCCGGTGGCGGCATGACAGACAAGCCATTCGGTAAGGCGGGCGCCAAGTTCCATGCTTACCGTAGCAAGAGTAAGGCACATCTTAGGGTCAAAGGTCAGGCCATGAACGCGGTCGATCACCCCCATGGTGGAGGTGGCCACCCACAAGTGGGTAAGCCTAGCACTGTAAGTAGGAATGCACCTCCTGGCCGTAAGGTCGGCCGTCTCTCCCCCAAGCGGAGGAAGTGATTTAGATGGCAAAGGCAAAGATAGGTGGCCAAAAGGCCGCGCGCAGGAAGCAGCGAAAGAAGAAGGGCGGCATCACCGCGAAGAGGAAGAGGGAGTTTACCTTCCGTGGCTATACCATGGAGGAGTTACTCGAGCTACCCTTCGATGAGATGGTGCTTCTGCTTCCATCCAGGGTTAGGAGGACCCTTGCCCGTGGAATGAATGATGAGCAACGGACTGCCTTCGAAACTCTGAAGAACTCCGACCGCGAGGTCGTCAGGACCCACCGTCGTGATGTCCCCATCATTCCTCAATTCGTGGGGAAGAAGGTTGCGGTGTATAATGGTAAGGAGTTCTTTGAGTTCGAGATCAAGCCCGAGATGATTGGACATTTCACCGGCGAGTTCTCCGTAACTCGCAATGAAGTGAAGCACTCCGGACCGGGTGTAGGCGCTACCAGGGGCTCCAAGTTCCTGCCGCTGAAGTGAGGTGGAATATATGGTTGGATATACTCAACAAACTGATCCTGACACCACCGCACGAGCCATCGGAAAGGAGATGCCAATCTCCCCCAAACATTCTCGTGAGATCTGCAGAATGTTGCGCGGCAAGAATGTCGACGTGGCCATTCGCATGCTTGAGGAAGTAGTGGAGCTGAAACGGCCTGTGCCGTTCGCCCGCTTCAAGGGCTACGTTTCTCACAAGAAGGGAGTCGGCCCTGGCCGCTACCCTCAGAAGTCTGCCCAGGCCATCCTCAAGACGGTCGAGAGTGCCAAGCACAATGCCGAGTACAAGGGTCTTGACACTGAGAACATGAAGATCAGTGTCATTACCGCCAACCTCGGCCGGACAATTCCTGGATATATGCCTCGTGCCTATGGCCGAAGTACCAAGTGGAACCAGCAGACCGTTAACATCGAGGTCATTCTGGAGGAGGCGAAGCAATAATGGCGAACGAGAGAAAGTTCATAACAGAGAACATCCGCCGGGTCCTCCTCAAGGAGTACCTTATGAAAGAGGTCAGCAGGGCTGGCTTTGGTGGAATGGATGTACAGAGGACGCCCATGGGGACTCGGATTACCTTGGTAACCGAGCGCCCTGGTATCGTCATCGGACGTCGTGGCTCGGCTATCAAGAGCCTGACTCGTTCGATCGAAGATATCTTCGACTTTGACAATCCTCAGGTAGAGGTACAGGAAGTCGAGAACGCTAATCTCAATGCCCAGATTATGGCTGAGAAGTTAGCCTTCGCCCTAGAGAGGGGTTGGCACTTCCGCCGAGCCGGGCACTCAACCATCCGCCGAGTTATGGAGTCTGGTGCACGGGGTTGTCACATCGTCGTTGCCGGAAAACTAACTGGTCAGAGACATCGCACTGAGAAATTCAAGGACGGCTACATCAAATTCTGCGGGGAGCCCAAGATCCGCAACATAGACAGAGGCTATGCCGTCGCCAAGCTCAAACCAGGTGTCGTTGGTGTTACCGTTGAAATCATGCATCCGGAGGCTACGTTGCCCGATGAGGTTGATGTTACCTTACCCGCAGAAGCAGCAGAGCAGTTCCCTGAACTCGCCCCTTTGATCAATAAGAAAGAGGAGCCCATCGTGGCCGTAGAGACAAAGGACAAGGCTGAGGAATCGGAAGAGCCGGATACTACTGAGGCTACAGAGGATCCAGAAGAGCCAGAGACCCCTGAGGCTACTGAGGCTACAGAGGATCCAGAAGAGCCAGAGACTCCTGAGGAGCCTGTTGATGAGGCTCCTGCCGATGATCCGGAGGGTGAGCAGTAATGGCCCTCCTCCGGACCAATGATATACGGAAAATGTCCGCGGAAGAACGGAGCAAAAAGCTCCTAGAACTCCGTGATGAGCTCATGCATGAGAGGGGCACGGCCGCCATGGGCGGCGCGCCCAGCAACCCCGGGAAGATCAGGGCCCTCAGGACCAACATCGCTCGGATTAAGACAATCCAGAAGGAGGAGGAGAATAGCTAATGGCAGAGATTTGTCCGGTATGTGGACTGCCCAAGGAGCTGTGCATGTGCGAGGAGATCGCACGTGAGCAACAAAGCGTCCGAATAAGCACAGATAGCCGGCGCTATGGCAAGATTGTTACTGTCGTTGAAGGAATCGACGAGAACGACATCGACATGGATGATTTGGCCAAGAAGCTAAAGAGTAAATGCGCCGCCGGCGGCACTGCTAAGAAGGGCCGCATTGAGCTACAGGGCGACCATAAGAAAAGGGTCAGGGAAGTCCTCGAGCAGATGGGCTTCAAGACGGACGTTAGATGAAGAAGGTTAGTAAGAGGGATGTCATGAGGTCGGAACTCATCGGTCAGGATGTCGAGGTCATATCGCCCCACGAGGCTAGTTTCACTGGCGTTGTAGTGGACGAGACCAAGAACACATTCACAATCAGGCGGCTTGGCCGCGAAGTGATGGTTCCCAAAGATCATCATGAGTTCCATTTCACATACCAGGGCGAAAAGGTTCTCCTTCAAGGATCGGAGATCCAATACCGACCTGAGGATCGAATCAAGAAGATAAGGTGATCCCAATGGCTAATGAAGTCAAGGATATCGGAATCGATGTCAAGGTTCCTGACAACACCTGCACTGACAAGAATTGCCCCTTCCATGGTGCCTTGTCAGTCCGGGGTCAGATCATCGAGGGAGTTGTTGTCTCGACTAAGATGAACAAAACCGCGGTGATCGAACGGAACTATCTAAAATATCAGCAGAAGTTCGAGAGATACGAGAAGAGGACTAGCAAGTACTCGGCGCATACCCCTTCCTGTCTGGAGGTTAAGCCTGGCGACCATGTCAGAATCATGGAATGCCGTCCGCTGAGCAAGACTGTCTCCTTTGTGATTGTCGAGAAGAGGTGATCATGTGAAGGGAGTCGCGGGCAAACAGACGCGTGGCGTGTGCAACGGCACAGTACTCAACGTCGTCGATAACACAGGTGCCAAGACGATCAAGGTCATCACAGTCCCAGGTTATCACGGGACTTCTCGCCGCGTGCCCTCTGCGGGTATCGGTGATATAGTGATAGCCTCAGTAAATAGGGGCTCTCCAGAGATGAGGAGGCAGATCGTATACGCTGTCGTGGTCCGTCAGCGCCGCCCGTTCAGGCGTGCCGACGGCATGATGGTGATGTTTGAGGATAACGCCGCGGTCATTACTACTGAAGAAGGAGAGACCAAGGGAACTGATATTAAGGGCGCCGTGGCCCGCGAGGCCGCCGAAAGATGGCCCCGCATTGCTGCCACTGCGTCAACCATCGTCTGAGGTGAATAGAATGATAATGAGTAAGAAAGCAAGGAAACAGAGGAAGGCGCTGTATAACGCGCCAAACCATGTCCGTAGTGCCATGATTTCCTCCCACCTCGACGAACCATTGCGCAAGGAGTACAAGATGCGCGCGGTCCGCGTGATCAAGGGCGACACAGTCCGGGTCATGCGCGGTGACGAGGATGTCCTGGGACAGGAAGGAAAAGTGCAAGAAGTGGAAACCAAGACTGGTCACATCATCATCGAAGGCGTCACTATCGCCAAGGCCGATGGGACTCAGACCGCTAGGCCGATCCATTCGTCCAATGTCCTAGTCACCAAGCTAAACCTGACCGACCCCCGTCGGAAGGACAAGCTCACCCAGGCCAAGGAGGTTTCACAATGAGCAAAGAATTGAGAAGACTGATCGTTCCGAAGAGCTGGCCAGTCAAGCGCAAGGCGCATTACTGGGTCACCAAGCCCTCTCCGGGCGCCCACTCTATAAGCGGGAGCGTACCAGTCAATGTAGTGGCCCGGGATATGCTTGGGCTATGCGATACTGCCAATGAAGTTAGGACCATTATATCCAACAAGGATATGCTGGTGGATGGCAAGAAGGTCACCAATATCAAGCAGGGTGTGGGGCTTATGGATGTCGTATCCTTCCCCAAAATGGATGCCCATTATCGCATGCTTGTCGATCGCCGGGGGAAGCTGCGTCTGGTCAAAGTCGCTGAAGAAATGGCTTCTTGGAAGCTATGCCGCATTGAGAATAAAACTACGATACGAGGTGGCAAGACTCAGCTAAATCTTCACGATGGCAGGAATGTGCTGGTGGAAGAAGATAATTACAAGACAGGAGATGTCCTCAAGATTGAGATGCCATCTCAGAAGATCTTGGATGTCTATAAGCTGGCCCAAGGTAATATGGCGCTGATCACTTCCGGTTCACACGCTGGGAAGGTTGCAGTGGTCGAGGAGATAATTCCGACGCACCTATCCTCTGAGAATTTAGTCAACTTCACAGATGGATCTTCCACAACCAAGAGTAAGGTATTCATCATCGGTACCACGGCGTCAGAGATTGAGCTACCTGAGGAGGCAGCGATATGAGCGATACGATGAGAGTTCCCTTCGTGGACAAGGTCGTCGTCAACATTGGCGTCGGCGAGGCGGGTGACCGCCTAAATAAGGCTCAGAAGGTCCTCACTATGCTCACTCAGCAGGAGCCCTTAGTCACTACTGCCAAGATCACCAACCGTGATTTGGGAGTCCGTAATGGAATGCCAATTGGGTGTAAGGTAACTCTAAGAGGCGAGGTTGCCGAGAACTTCCTGCGGAAGGCTTTATCTATCCGTGAGAATCGCGTGGCTGAGTATAGCTTCGACCCGGAAGGTAACCTCTCCTTTGGTATTTCCGATTATACCGATTTTGAGGGCATGAAGTATGACCCTGAGATAGGCATCTTTGGTATGGATATCAACGTGGTGATTCGTCGCCCAGGTTACAGGGTATCCAATAGGCGCATTATGCCTAGGAAGGTCCCTCAGCAGCACCGTATGACTCGTGAAGAGGCCATGGCTTTCGTACGCGAACGTTTCAACGTCGAGGTGGTCGAGTGAAGACGGATAAGAAATATGGTAGGAAGGAGGGCTGCCTGCGTTGCGGCAGGAAGCGTGGCATAGTGCGCAGGTACGGTATGCATCTATGCCGGCAATGCTTCCGTGAAGTGGCACCGGAAATCGGTTTCAAGAAGTACTCGTGAGGTGAAGACATGCAGAGTGACCCACTTAATGATGCCATGTCGACCATCAAGAACGCGGCCTCAGTTGGTAAGAGTGAATGTATGATACGCCCCTCCTCCAAGTTGATTGGGCGGGTGCTTAAGGTCATGCAGGAATACGGTTACATCAACCAGTTCGAGTTCATTGAGGACGGCAGGGCCGGATTATTTAAAGTTCGAATGCAGGGAAGGATTAATGACTGTGGCGTAATCAAGCCAAGATATTCGGTCCAGAGGAACGATCTCGATAGATTCGAGTCCCGTTACCTACCGGCTCAGGACTTTGGTGTGCTCATACTTACCACTACAGCAGGGGTAGTAAGTCATGCCAAGGCCAAGGAGTTGGGGGTTGGGGGAAAGCTTCTGGCATACGTATATTGAGGGATGCAGATGACAGTTAGCGGATTGATTGAAGAAAGAATATCCATCCCTCAGGATGTCACCGTTTCAATTAACGGAATTAATGTCTCTGTCAAGGGGCCAAAGGCCTCCTTACAGAGAGACATGTCCCACCCCAAGGTGAAGATCAGCGCAGACGGCGATGAGGTAGTGGTGAGATGTGAGTTCCCCCGCGTCCGGGAAAAGGCCGTGGTGGGGACTTTCAAATCCCACATAGCCAACATGATCTGGGGTGTGACGGAAGGGTTTGAGTATGAGATGAAGATTCTCTACTCTCACTTCCCCATGAAGGCTTCCGTGAAGGGGGACAAGTTCATCATCGAGAACTTCGTCGGCGAGCGGGCCCCCCGCAAGGCAAACATCCTCGGGGAAACTAAAGTTCAGATTAAGGGCGACAATGTCATCCTGTCAGGTCCGGATATTGAAGCGGTCTCTCAGACTGCTGCCAATATAGAGCGGGCCACCAAGATATGGGGCTATGATCCCAGGGTATTCCAGGATGGCATCTATATCGTCAAGAAGGGCAAGAGGGTGAGCCCGTGAGCAAGGAAAAGAAGATGGAGACCAACGAACCGATCGACGCTCCTGCTGCCGAGACCACTTCAGGTAATAAGGGTGCGGTGGATGTAGAGATAGTCGAGGCTTCCGAGGTCGAGATTGTAGAGAAGGGCGCTTATCGGGTTAAGAAAAAGCCCGAGATGGACGATGAGGCCAAGAGGCTACTGGCGTTGCGTAATGACATGTCGAGAGACCGCATCGCCTTCAAACGCCAGGAATGGTTCCGCTACTCTCGCCTTGGTGAGAAGTGGAGAAGGCCCCGTGGCACGCATTCCAAGGTGAGGAAGCATATTAAATACCGGCCAAACATCGTAAGCGTCGGTTATCGTGGACCTAAGAAGGTCCGTGGCCTGCATCCCTCCGGATTCCAGGAGATCATGGTACATAACGCGGATCAGCTCGAAAATGTCGATCCCAAGACCCAGGCGGTTAGGGTTGGCTCGGGCGTAGGCTTCAGGAAGAGGCAGGCCATCGAGAATAGGGCTGACGAGCTGGGCGTTCGCGTACTAAACAGGATGGGATGAAGATGGATCTCAAAAATCAAAGGCGCATGGCCGCTGAGCTCCTAGGATGTGGGGAGAACCGCGTATGGATAGACCCCAATCGGAGCGAAGATGTTGCTGACGCCATTACTAGGGCGGACATTCGGACCGCTATTGCATCTGGTTCTATCAAGGCGGTGCCTAAAACAGGTATCTCTAAGGGTCGAACCAGGCATAATCAAGCCCAGCGTAGGAAGGGTCGCCAGCGTGGTCCCGGTTCCCGTAAGGGGCGGGCAGGTGCGAGAACTCCTCGTAAGAGTGCTTGGATTCAAACGATTCGTCCTATACGCGCTACCCTCAGGGAACTGAGGGATGAGGGCAAGATTCCCCGCAATGTCTATAGGGAGTTCTATATGAAGGCCAAGGGAGGCATGTTCAAGAGCCGCGCTCATGTACTGTCTCACCTAAAGGCCGAAGGACACCTCCAGGAGGAACAGTAATATGGCCGAGGGTCCAAGATACAGAGTCCCCTTCCGCCGCCGGCGTGAGGGCAGGACCGACTACCGTCAGAGGCAGCGGTTGCTTCGCGCTCGCATCCCGCGAGCCGTGGTGCGTTTGTCTCTGCGCAATGCTAGTGTTCAGTTTATCGCCTTCGATCCTACCGGTGACAAGGTCCTCGCTCAGGCCAGCTCTCTTGAGCTCGCCGACATGGGCTGGACCGGAGCTGCCGGGAACATTCCAGCCACATACCTTACTGGCTATCTTGCCGGCAAGAGGGCTATGGCTAACGGAGTGGAGGAAGCAGTGCTTGATATTGGCCTCAAGGTTCCAGTCAAGGGCTCGAACGTGTTCGCTGCTCTCAAGGGCCTGCTCGACGCAGGTGTAGATATTCCGCACGACGAGAGTGTGATCCCGGCGGAAGATAGACTCAAAGGCAAGCACATCAACGAAGGAATAGAGAAGATGATCGAGGAAGTCAAGAGCCGTATGGAGGCTGATTAGGATGACTGACTGGATTCCAAAGACCAAGTTGGGCAAGATGGTCCTAAATGGTGAGATAACTACCATGAGCCAGGCACTTGCCACCAAGCTCCCCTTGAGAGAGCCCGAGATCGTCGATATCCTCCTTCCTGAGCTTAAGGATGAGGTCATAGATCTCAACATGGTCCAGCGCATGACCGACTCCGGGAGGAGGGTCAGATTCGCCGCCACCTGCGCCATAGGCAATGGTGATGGTTTCATCGGCGTTGGCAGGGCCAAGGGAAGAGAGGTAGGGCCAACCATCCGGAAGGCCATCGATAACGCCAAGCTCAACATGATCGAGATCAAGAGGGGTTGTGGTTCCTGGGAGTGTGGCTGCGGTACTGCTCACTCCTTGCCCATTACTGTCGTCGGCAAGACTGGTTCAGTCGAGGTCACTCTGAGATCAGCACCACGAGGCATTGGCCTCGCAGTTGGTGACGTGACCAAGAGTATCCTCAGTCTGGCTGGTGTGAAAGACAGTTGGGGTTTCGTCCGCGGTCACACTAAGACCACGGTTAACTATGCCCTTGCTACCTTTGATGCACTCAAGCGTACCGCTGAGCTCAGGATGAGCGATGAGCAGATGAAGCGCCTCAAGATCGTTAGCGGACCTACTCAGGTTCACGTCGTCGGAGCCGAGATGCCCGCTGAGGGCGCTCCGGGCAGGGAAGCGTGATAGATATGGCATTTGTTGTCATCAGAGTGCGCGGACACTGCAACGTCAATAAGGATATTGCGGACACTATGTCCATGCTCCGTCTTAACCGGGTGAACCACTGCGTGATCATCCCCAAGAATGAAAAATACAATGGGATGCTGCAGAAGGTTAAGGATTACGTCACCTGGGGCGAGGTATCAGATGAGATGCTAGCCACTATGATAAAGACTCGTGGCAGACTCAAGGGGGACAAGGTCATCGATGATGCCTATGTCTCTGAGAATACCACCTATCCGAGCGTGGAATCATTTGCCCAGAGTGTTGTTAAGGGCGAGGCCAAGTATACTGATCTGAAGGATGTGAAGCCCGTATTCAGGCTCCACCCTCCCAAGCAGGGCTATGAGGCCGTCAAGAAAGACCGCAAGACTGGTGGGTCCCTAGGATACCGCGGCGAGGAGATAAACGCTCTCATTGAGAGGATGCTGTGAGGTATTGAAATGCCTAGCAGGACTAGTAAATTTAGAGGAAGCACGTCCCATGGACGGGGCAAGAAGTCTGGCCGGGGAGCAGGCAAGATGGGTGGGCGCGGTAACGCCGGCCTCACCAAACACAAGAAAATGTCGGTGATCAAGTATGATCCCCTGCACTTCGGCCGTCATGGCTTTAAGCGTCCCCAGAAGGTGGTCTCTTCCAAAACAACACTGAATGTTGGTGACCTTGACGAGAAGCTAGATGAGCTCCTTAGATTGGGGTTCGCCACAAAACAGGATGATAAGGTACGAGTAAACCTTATAAATCTGGGCGTCGACAAGCTTCTCGGTTTCGGCAAGACCGAAAACTCATACGAGGTAATCGTCGCTGAGTTCTCGGAGAGGGCCAAGGAGAAGCTGGAAGCCGCCGGGGGATCGATAGTACAACCCGAGTAATAGACGTTCAGGGATGAACACATGGCCTACGAACAGAAGAGCCGATTGTATAGGTTAAGGCCGATCACAGAACGATTGCCCACAGTCAAACGTCCGGAAGGTCACGTACACTTCCGGACCAAGATCCTTTGGGTAATCCTGATGCTGGTCTTCTACTTCGTCATGACAAACGTCTTCATATATGGGCTGGACCAGAGTGCTAGTCTGGACCTCTTCGCTCAGTATCGTGCTATACTGGCAGGCGCACAAGGTTCACTTATGCATCTGGGTATCGGCCCAATAGTTACGGCGTCTATCATCATGCAACTGTTCGTCGGGGCCAAAATCATCCGCCTGGACCTGACCAACGAGGAAGATAAGGCAGTTTACCAGGGTACTCAGAAGCTACTGGTACTCATAATGATCCTTGTTGAGTCAGTGCCCCAGGTCTTTGGCTATCTGGTGCCGTCCACCACTCTCATAAACGGCCTCAACAGCGTCGTTGGTGTGGGTGGGTTGATCGATGGGCAAGGACTAGCTCAGTTGATCATCATTATCCAGCTATTCGTCGGCTCATACCTGGTTTTCTTAATGGATGAGGTAGTGTCAAAATGGGGAGTGGGCAGCGGCATATCGTTGTTCATCGCCGCTGGCGTAGCTCAGGCGATCTTTACTGGTACGGCCAACTGGGTGCCAGCAATGCCGGATCAGCCGGTCAGCCTAAGCAATCCTCCATCGGGAACAATCCCAAAGACGATATATTATCTCACAAATATGTCCGCGAGCTCCATGGCTCAGGGAGGTTATGAGCAGATATTGCTCTCGCCGCCCAATCCCATGATAGCACTAATTGGCACGATCGTCATCTTCATGTTCGTTGCCTACATTGAATCGACCAGAATCGAGTTACCACTCGCCCATGGTGCGGCAAGGGGTGCGCGGGGCCGATACCCCATCAAGTTGCTTTACGCATCCAATATACCTGTAATCCTCATGGCCGCCCTGTTGGCCAATGTGAGCATGTTTACACTACTATTATGGAATCCTGACAGCGTACTGTCACAGATCCCATTATTGGGGCACAACAGTGCACTTGGGTATTACATGCCTGGGGAGACCAATCCAGCAGGTGGCTTGGCGTGGTATCTCTCCACTCCAAATGGTCTTGCTGAATGGTTACTCCCCATGCTTAATCCTGAAGCTTATGCTGCACAGGTGTATGGCCATAGCTCCTTGCAGATACTGATCAGGGTAGCTCTATACTTCACAGTCATGGTCTTGGGCTCAATAGTCTTTGCTAAGTTCTGGATCATGACCACCAATATGGGCCCCGAAGCAGTGGCGCGGCAGATCGAGAGTTCTGGTCTGCAGATACCTGGCTTCAGGCGCGATCCGCGGGTCCTGAAGAGGGTTCTGGAGCGATATATCCCCGTGGTCACCGTGATCTCGGGAGCACTGGTTGGCGCTCTTGCTGCAGGGGCGGACCTCATTGGTACCGTCGGCAATGCATCTGGTACCGGTGTGCTGCTAGCGGTAGGCATCCTGATTCAATTCTATGAAGCCCTGGGGCGGGAGCAGATGATGGAGATGCATCCGATGCTGAGGGGCTTCTTCGGAGGTGATTAAGAGTGGCTGATGATACCATGTCTGTTCAGAATCCTCCATCTGTGAGGAAACAGACCAGCACCTTCCTAACAATATTCATCTTTCTATTTGCCATGTTCGTGTTGTTCGACCAGGACCTTCGTAAGGGTCTTGGCGGACTGGTAGGATTAGCTCTAGAACCGATCATTGGTCTTGATGGCACTGCTCCAGTGTTGACATTGGTGCTGGCAGGCATCATTATGACTGGCTTGACTACCATTCTGCGACATTTCTTTACCGATTATGTCGCTCAGGCGAAGAGCCAGAAGATAGTCAGTGCATTCAACAAAGAGTTTCGGCAGGCCAATTTAGAGAATAATCTCTACAAGATCAAGAAACTGACCGAGCAGCAGAATCAGATACTCAAGAAGAGCATGGACATGTCAACTTCACAGATGAAGTTGATGCCCGTGACCATGTTGATCATCATTCCGATCTTTGCTTGGCTTTCGGTGTTCGTGTACGCTTTGGATCCTGCAGTGGCAATCGTGAATGTCCCTTGGGCCAGTAACGTATCGCTTACCGCAACGACAGTGCTGCCTCACTGGATATTGCTGTATTCTTTGATCAGCATTCCTTTCAGCCAACTCTTGAGTCGGGCCCTTCGACTATTCCAATTCAAGAAGAAACTCCGCACGCTTGAGGCAGACGGCGCATGAGAATCACCATCTCTGGCCC
>JGI24503J29689_10029346_pt1 | contig 14187 bp, 10 predicted proteins | sample BioPla3RNA2_FD_29689 | JGI IMG/M metagenome (IMG submission 29689)
CTGCCCATTTTTTGATACTTTTAGGAGGAGCGGTGATGAAAGCAAAAAGGCAGCACAGCCGAAAGCGTTCCATCGTGTTTTTGAGCATAATAGCGGTACTGCTCGCGGCATTCACGGTGCTGACCGCCGTCCCGTTTGAGCTCGGGATAAGGGACTATATACCCGTCGTCGAAAACATTTCCCTAGGAATAGACTTAAAGGGCGGCGTGTACGTGGTGATGGAGGCATCCGACAAGGACGAGGATGGCAACCCCATCGAAAGCGGCGCTTACGAGGCTTCCTTAAGCGGCACGATAAGCACGCTCACCAACCGCCTCGTGGCAAAAGGCTACACCGAGGCGACGGTGGTCAAGCAGGGAGCCAACAGGATAAGGATTGAGATTCCCGACGTCGAAAACCCCGACGACGTATTCAACATCATAGGAAAGCCCGCCGTGCTGGAATTTCGCGACAGCAACGGAACCGTGCTCATTTCCGGTAAAAACCACCTCGAGAGGGCGTTTTTCACCTACGACGATAACAACAAGCCCGCGGTCGGCCTCAAGTTCAACGACGAGGGGGCGGAGGCTTTTTCCCGAGCTACCGCGGACAACGTTGGCAAAACCATCTCCATCTACATTGATGAAGAGCTGGTCTCTTCTCCCACGGTAAACCAGCAGATATCCGGCGGAAACGCCATAATAACAGGCAACTTTACCGTCCAACAGGCTCTTGACATGGCAATGCTGCTGCAGAGCGGGACGCTGCCGCTCACCCTCGATACCCTGGAAAAGGGCAACATCAGCCCCACGCTGGGCCAGAACGCCTTAAGGAACGGCATAATAGCTGGAATAATCGGCCTCGTGCTGGTAATGGCGTTCATGTGCGCTTTCTACAGGGGCATAGGGCTGATCTCCTCGATAACCCTTTTCATATACACCCTGCTCATGCTCTACGTCATAGCGGGGATGCCTCTCTTCTTCTCGCTTGCCATCATTCCCAAGGCGCAGCTGACGCTCCCCGGAATCGCGGGCATAATCTTAAGCATGGGAATGGCCATCGACGCCAACATAATCATCGCCGAGCGCATAAAGGACGAATATAAAATAGGAAAATCGCTGGACTCCAGCATAAACGTAGGCTTTAAGAGGTCTCTCTGGACAATCCTCGACGGCAACATAACCACGCTCTTTGCCGGCATCGTGCTGCTCATCTTCGGCACCGGCTCCATAAAGGGCTTTGCCAACGTGCTGATTATCGGCATAGTGCTGGCGGTTTTCTGCGGCCTCGTGGTAACAAGGCTGCTTATGAAAATCTTCCTCGGCCTCACCCAGAGCGCATCCTTCTACGGGCTCAGGAGGGAAGAGGAGATAACCCCTCGCTGGATTTTCAAGAAGGACTTTAAGGTCGTCGAGAGCAAAAAGACCACCTTCACCGCATCCCTCGCCGTAATCGTAGTGGGGATTTTAGTGTCTATCATCTTCGGGCTCAACCTTGGCCTCGACTTTACGGGAGGCAACATCATCACGGCGAGGATCGGCTCCGAGCTTAACCAGGGCGGGAACTTTGATACCCTCGTGGGCACGATCAACAGCACCATCGACGATTTTGCGCGCGAAAACGGGCTTGACATAGAGAGGGGCACCGCACAGCTCATCGGCTCCGACAGCCAGTCGGGCATCACGCTCAGGTACAGGATAAAAAACAATTTATCCAACGCCGAATTGTTTGAAAAGAATGAGGAGCTCAATGACCTGATTGAGGAAAGGCTTGAGCAGAAGATAGAAGAGCTTGGAATAAGCAAGGCGAACTTTAACTTTGAAGAGCCCACTGCCATAGGCAGCGTGGTCAGCGGCGAGATGGTCAGCTCCGCGCTGCTTTCCATCGCCATCACCGTAGCACTGATGCTGTTATACCTTGCCTTCAGGTTCGAGTGGCAGATGGGCGTGGCCTCTGTCATCGCGCTGCTGCACGACGCGCTCGTGATGTTCGCCTTCGTTGCGATATTCCGTTACCCCATTAACTCCTCCTTCATCGCCGCCATCCTCACCATCTTGGGCTATTCCATCAACGCCACAATAGTGGTGTTTGACAGGGTAAGGGAGAACACCAAGAGGCTGACGCTGAGGCAGGCGAGCGACGCCGAGATAGGCAACATCTCCATAAAGGAGACGCTCACCCGCTCCATCAATACCACCATAACCACGCTGATTACCATTGTGATGCTTTTTGCCATAAGCGGCAGCGACATAAGGGAGTTCGCCTTCCCCATCATAGTTGGCCTCATCACGGGAACCTATTCCTCGGTCCTGCTGTCGGTGCCCATGTGGACCATGCTCAAGCATTGGACAGGGGAAATAAAGAAAAAGCTGGAGGAGAAAAAGGCGCTCTCGCCCAAAACTCCAAAAGCTCAAAAAACATAGCTTCCTCAAAGCCTTCCTTCGGGAAGGCTTTTGCAAATTGTGGGAGAAAATGATATAATATTGTTCGCTCTGTTTATAATTTATATGATAATAAACTAAAGGGGAAACGCCATGCCTTCAAGCACCGCGCAAGCGATTAGCCAAAAACTTAAGCTAAGCGAGCTCTTTTCCAGGCTCCTCGTCCAGCGGGGCTTTGACACTCCCGAAAAGGCGGAGAGATTCATCAAAAGCGGCGTCCACAACCTTCACGACCCCTTTTTGCTTGAAGGCATGGGCGAGGCTACCCGGAAGATTAAAAAGCATATCGGCGAGAAAAGGCCCATCGTCATCTACGGCGACTACGACGCCGACGGGATATGCGGCGTTTCCATTCTATACCTTTACCTTAAATCCCTCGGCGCCGAGGTTTACTGGTACGTGCCCGAGAGGGACGAGGGCTACGGCATAAACGCCGAGGCGGTGGGTTTTATCAAGGCAAGCTACGACCCCTCGCTCTTCATCTCGGTGGACTGCGGGATAACGGCGGCCGCCGAGGTGGAGTACATAAGGAGCCTGGGGATGGACGTCATCGTCACCGACCACCACAACAGCACGGGAAACCTCCCCGACTGCGCCGTGATAAACCCCAAGCTCTCCCGCTCCTACCCTTTTAAGGACCTGTGCGGCGCGGGCGTGGCGCTCAAGCTGGTGCAGGCGCTGGGCGGCGCCGATGAGGCAAAAAAGTACATAGACATCGCCGCAATAGCCACCGTCGCCGACAGCGTGGAACTGCTCGGCGAAAACAGGGACATTGTGGCGGAGGGCATTAAGATCATGAACACGATGCCCAGGCCCGCGGTGGCAAAGCTGTGCGAGCTGGCGGGCTTTAAAGAGTGGATAAACACCTATGCCCTCGCCTTCGGGATAGTGCCGAGGATAAACGCCGCGGGAAGGGTAGGCGAGGCAAAGAGGGCGGTTTCGCTCTTTTGCGAAGAGGGCGAGGAGGCGCTTGACGAGCTTTGCAGGCAGCTCGACGAGGCCAACGCCGAGCGGCAGAGGATATGCGACGAGATATTTTCCGCCGCAAAGGAGCAAATAGAGAGCGAGGGAATGCTCTCACGCTGCGTCATCGCCGTGATTGACGGAAGCTGCCATGACGGCGTGTCGGGCATAGTGGCGTCTAGGCTGTGCGAGCAGTTCTGTCGCCCCTCCTTCGTGTTCTGCGAGTGCGAGGGCAAGCTCAAGGGCTCGGGAAGGAGCATAGACGGCGTCAACATCTTCAAAATGCTCTCCCAAATGTCAGGCCTTTTTGAGAGGTTCGGCGGGCACGCGTGCGCGGCGGGTCTCACCATGAGGAAAGAGAACTTCGATGAGTTTGTCAAAAGAGCAGACGAATACCTATCCCGCGCCATCTCCCCTCGGCTCTTTTCGAGGAAAAAGGGCTACGATATGGACCTTACGGGGGAGCGGCCTGGCAGGGACTTCTTCGAGCAGCTCGGGCTGTTTGAGCCTTGCGGGACGGGCAATCCCAGACCACGTTTTCTGTACAGGGCAAAGCGCCTCGGCGCTGAGCCGATGAAAAACTACGAGCAGCACCTCGTCTTTAAGCTGTTTGGCACCGGGTTCGTGGCGTTCGGCTACGGCCGGTACAGGGAAGTGCTTAACGCCGACGCCGAGAGCGGCCTTTTGATAGAGTTTCAGCAGAGCGCCTTTAAAGGCAAAGTATACACAAAAGGGTATCTTAAGGACCTCGAGTACGGCGCGGACTGCCCATCGCTCGAGGGCAAGGCGATGGCAAATTACCTGCTTCAGCTAAGACTGCCCGAGGAGCCGCCGATCTCTTTCAAGCTGTACGATAGCGACAAGATAAATGAGCTTATAGGCGAGAGAATAAACCCCTTCGGCACCCTGATAATAGCCTTCTCAAGGCAAACGCTCGCACACTTACTGGAAAGCTGCCCCCAGCTTGAACAGGTAAAGCTGTCGTTATTCTTTGAGGGCGACGGCAACAACTTAAGCAGGATACTGCTTGCCCCCGACCCTAAAATTAGGGCGAAGGGATATAAGAAAGTGATATTGGCCGACTCGCCGCTTAAAAATTGTTACATAAACAGGTTGGCGGGAGATGGCTGCGAGGTTTACCTTCCCGAAAAGAAGCCTCTGAAATTAGCAGGGAAGCTCAGCCTCGACAGGGAGGTGTTCGCGCGCTACTTTCGCATGATGACGGACAGGAGGGCGCTCGCAAAGCCCTTTGAGGGCGTCAGCCAGTATTACTACTCGGTGAGCGCGCTTTTCCCCGACGTTCAGCTCCCGCAGTTTGCCGCCTGCTTTATGGTGTTTGAGGAGCTTGGCTTTATACAGGTTGCGGACGGCAAGATGGAGAGAGTGGACGGGGCAAAAGGCAAGCTTTCGGATTCAAGGATATACCGTATGATGAAGGCCTTGGTGGAATAAGTATGGAAGACCGCACGAACGACAGCAACTTGCTGTCCAAAATGAAATACTACTATGGCAATGCCTTCTATGAGGTGCTGGAAAAGGCTTACAATTTCGCCATGGCAGCTCATAAGGGGCAGCTGCGCGCCTCGGGCGAAGAGTATATAATCCATCCTTTTCACGTGGCTGACATCCTCGTCGATCTCGGGCTCGACGCGCCCGTTATCGCTGCCGCCCTGCTCCACGACGTGGTGGAGGACACCCTGGTTACCCGCGAGCAGCTCGAGAAGGAGTTCGGTGACGAGATATGCATGCTGGTTGACGGCGTCACCAAGCTGGAGAAGATAAATTTCCACTCGAAGGAAGAAGAGCAGGCCGAAAACCTCAGGAAGATGTTCGTCGCTATGGCAAAGGATATCCGCGTCATCCTCATCAAGCTCGCAGACAGGCTGGACAACATGCGTTCGCTCTCTTACCTTGACGATGAGAGGCAGCTTTCCATGGCGAGGGAGACGCTGGACATTTACGCCCCCATAGCGGGCAGGCTGGGAATATCCAACATCAAGTGCGAGCTTGAGGACCTTTGCCTGAAGCACCTCGAGCCCGAAGCGTACAAGCATTTAATCGAAGTCATTGCCGCCAAGAGGGTGGAACGGCAGGATATGGTGGACCGCGTCATCTCCGAGATAAAACTCATGTTAAAGGAGATAGGCATAGAGGGCGAGGTTTCGGGAAGGCCCAAGCATTTTTACAGCATATACAAGAAGATGAAGCTGCAGAACAAGACCATCGACCAGATATACGACCTAATCGCGGTAAGGATAATCGTGGACACAATCAGGGACTGCTACAACGTGCTCGGCACCATCCACACCAAGTGGAAGCCCATCCCCGGCAGGATAAAGGACTACATTGCCATGCCAAAGCCCAACATGTACCAGTCGCTCCATACCACCGTAGTGACAAACTTCGGCCAGACCTTCGAGATACAGATAAGGACCTATGATATGCACCGCACCGCCGAGTACGGAATAGCGGCGCACTGGAAATACAAGGAAACCGAGGGCGGAAAGTCTCTTGAGAGCAAGCTATGGTGGGTCAAAGAGGTCTCCGAGTGGCAGGGGGACTTTAAGGACTCCCAGGAGTTCTACAAGGGCTTAAAGGGCGACCTGGTCTCCAACGAGGTGCTGATGTTCACGCCCAAAGGCGACGTGGTGAGCCTGCCCATAGGCTCCACGCCCCTCGATTTTGCCTACCGCATCCACAGCCAGATAGGCAACAGGTGCGTGGGCGCCAAGGTCAACAACCGCATAGTGCCGCTGTCCACCCAGCTCGAGGTGGGCGACGTGGTGGAGATAATCACCTCGACAAGCGCCAAGGGCCCCTCGCTCGACTGGCTCAAGATTGTCAAGACCTCCAGCGCCAAATCCAAGATACGGCAGTTCTTCAAGAAAGAGATGAAGGAGGAGAACATCAAATACGGCAAGGAGCTGCTGGAGAGGGAGGCAAAGCGCAAGGGTTACGATTTTTACTCAATATATTCCGAAAAATTGCTCGCACCCATAATGGAAAAATACTCCTTCTCATCCCCCGACGAGATATTTGCCGCGGTAGGCTATGGGGCGCTCACCACCAACCAGGTGCTCTACCGCCTGATAGAGCAGTACGACAAATCCAGGCTCGCCGACGTCAAAAAAAGCTTGCCCGCCGCGCCCAAGAGGCACACCGGCCGCGCCGGCGTAATCATTAAGGGATTTGACGACCTGCTGGTGCGCTTCGCCGGCTGCTGCAACCCCGTGCCGGGAGACACCATCACGGGCTTTATCTCGCGGGGAAGGGGAATATCCATACACCGGAGCGACTGCCCCAACCTTAAGAATGTCGAGAAGGAGAGGCTGATCGAGGCGCAGTGGACGGAAAACAAGGAACAAAAGTACAGCGCCGGCCTGCAGATACTCGCCCACGACAGCCCTGGCCTCATTGCCAATATCGGCGGCGTGGTGTCGGAGATGAAGCTCAACATCGCCAGCATAAACGCCAGGGTAGACAAGACCAAAAAGGCGATAATAAACGTCACGGTGGCGCTCAACAACGTGCTCGAGCTCGACATGCTGATAAACAAGCTAAAGTCCAACCCCCGGATAATAGACGTGTTCAGGACCACGCTGTGAGGGTTTAAAAGGAGAAGAAGATGCAGGTAATATCCTTTAAGACCGGCCCGGTGTCCGCAAACACCTATATAGTTTACAATCCCGCCGTTATGGAAGGCGTCGTGATTGACCCCGGCGGCGGCTACAAGAGGATAAAGCAAGAGGCCGCCCAGGCAGGGATAGCGCTGAAGGCGCAGCTTCTCACCCACGGCCACTTCGACCACTGCGGTGCCTCCGCCATGCTGCAGAAAGACGGCATCCCGGCATACATCCACGAAAAGGATTTTGACAAGCCCATGGGAAGCGGATGCCTAGCGGAGAGCTTCGGCATCCCCTTTGACCATTTTACGCCCGACTGCAAGGTAAGAGACGTCGAGGTGCTTCACATCGCGAGCCTTGAGATAAAGGTTTTGCACACGCCCGGCCACACCTCGGGCAGCGTCTGCTATATAATAGAGGACGCAATCTTCTCCGGCGATACCCTCTTTAACATGTCCGTGGGGAGGACTGACTTTCCCGAGGGCGACTTTAAGGCGCTGAATAAATCCATCAGGGACAAACTCTTCGCCCTGGAAGGGGACTACGCCCTCTATCCCGGACACGATGAGTTCTCCACCCTCTCCTATGAGAGAAAATACAATCCCATGGTGGAATGGGAATGACCGGCCTCGACCTCTCTTACGACTTAAACGACATAAAGAGGCTGTTCGGCGCGGGGGATGAGGTTTGGGCGCACTGCCGCCTTGAGGGAAGCCGCCTCATCACCGAGATTGACTATGGCGGCAAAAGCTACTCTTTTTCCGACGAGATAGAGGCAGACGGCGAGATAGAGTTTAAAAGGTTTTGCCGGCGCGCCGCCAAAAAGCGCCTTTACGGCGTGCTGAAAGAAAATACCGGCGAGTTGCTGCCCTGGGGCAGCCTCACCGGCATACGCCCCGTCAGCCTGTTTTCACGCACCGTAAAGGAAATGGGCTACGAGGGGGCGCAGCGCTATTTCCTCGATTTCTTTGACGTCTCACCCAAAAAGCTGGAGCTATTAAAACGCATAGAAAAAGTGCAACGGAAATACCTTCGGGACGACCCCAAGGCATGCGACCTCTACGTGGGCATACCTTTTTGCAGAGGAAGGTGTACCTACTGCTCCTTTATATCGGCGGAGATAGAAAAGAGCGGAGGCCTGGTTGACGATTACGCCGGCTGCCTTATAAAAGAGATAGAATTTGTCAAAGATTTAATAGAGAAAAACCGCCTTGCCGTAAACAGCATATATGTCGGCGGAGGGACGCCCTCCTCCCTTCCCATCGAAAATCTTAGGGGCATACTCGGCGCCTTAAAGGGCGTAAAGGTGAGGGAATTCACCTTCGAGGCGGGAAGGCCGGACAGCTTCAGCGAGGAGCTCTTGCAGCTTTTGAAAAGACATGGCGTAAACCGGGTCAGCGTCAATCCCCAGAGCGCAAACGACGAGACGCTGAAAAAGATAGGCAGGCGGCACACCTTTTCGGACTGCGTAAAGGCATATGAGCTCGCCAAAAGATACGGCTTTGCCGTAAACATGGACATAATAGCGGGCCTTCCCGGCGAGGGCCTGAAAGACTTTATGCGCACCGTTGACGCGGTGATTTCCTTAAAGCCGCACAACGTCACCGTCCACACGCTGTGCGTAAAGAGTGGGGCAATCCTTGCCCGCATGGATTACTCCCACACCGAGTGCGCCTCCCATATGCTCGACTACGCCCAGCAGGCGCTGCATAACAGGGGTTACAATGCGTACTATATGTACAGGCAGAAAAACGCCGCGGGCAACCTTGAGAACGTAGGTTACAGCCTGAAGGGTTACGAGTGCCTGTATAATATAGACAACATGGAGGATTCCGTCTCTGCCATTGCGTGCGGCGGGGGCGCCATATCAAAGCGCGTCTACCCCTTCGGCAGGATAGAAAGGCTGGCAAACCCCAAGGACATAAGGACCTATTGCTTAAAGATAAGCGCCCTCCTTCAGAAGAAAGCGGTTTTTTTCTCAGGCTAAACCCCCTTTTAAACGGCAAAAAATTGCGTCTGCCGCCGCCCCAAATTTTAGTTTACATAAAAGCAAATATATGGTATCATACAATGGCTACCTTATCACGGGGAAGCGAGCGCTCCGACGCTCCCTTTGGTAAAGGCTGATTAAAGAGAATGGAGGTTTTTATGGACAAGAAAGAGATAATCAAGTCTTTCGCGCGCCACGAGGAGGACACGGGCTCCCCCGAAGTGCAGATCGCCCTCCTGACGGAGAGAATCAACCATCTCAACGAGCACCTCACAAAGAACAAGAACGACTACCATTCAAGGCGCGGCCTGCTCAAGATGGTTGGCAAGAGAAGGGGCCTTTTAAACTATCTCAAATCCAAAGACATCGAAAAATACAGGGAAATCATCAACAGGCTGGGGCTCAGGAAATAGAAAGACTATTTACGGCGGAAATAACGGCTATTTTCCGCCTTTTTTCTATAAAGGCAAAGGTAAAACCCTTGGCAGCACTGTGTTTTCGGCGTAATCGCCTAAGCAACCAGCAGCTGCCTTGGCTTTGCCGCCGTATCATTTTGGCAAGGCGGCATTTAAAACAGATATTGACACTCAATCGGATTTTATGGAGGATAGAAGTTAGATGACAGAAAATTACAGGGTTTTTGAGACGACGACAGCGGGAAGAAAACTGACAGTGGAGATCGGAAAGTATTGCGAGCAGACAAACGGCTCGTGCGTCGTAAGGTGCGGCGATACGGTGGTGCTCGCCAACACGACGATGTCCAAGGAGCCCCGCCAGGGAGTGGACTATTTCCCTCTCGGCGTGGATTTTGATGAAAAGCTGTACGCGGTGGGAAAAATTCCAGGCAGCTTCAAGCGGCGCGAGGGCAAGCCCAGCGACAAGGCCATACTCGTATCCCGCCTCATTGACAGGCCCATAAGGCCGCTCTTCCCAAAAGGTTTTTCAAACGACGTGTCGGTGGTGGCGACCGCGCTCTCGGTGGATTTCGACATCCCCCCCGAGATTTACGCCATGATAGGAAGCTCTATAGCGCTTTCCATTTCGGATATACCCTTCTACGGACCCACGGGCGCCGTGGCGGTGGGCATGGTCGACGGGAAGTTTATCCTTAACCCCGACGCCGATCAGAGGGCCAAGAGCACCCTGAACCTGACCGTCTCGGGCACCAAGGATGCCATAACCATGGTGGAGGCGGGCGCCGACGAAGTGGCGGAAGAGGACATGATTAAGGCCATCCTGCTAGCGCACGAGGAGATAAAGAAGCTGTGCGAGTTTCAGGAAGAGATAATAAGGCAGGTCGGCAAGCCCAAGTTGCAAATAGAGTTCTACAAGGAGGAGATAGAGAGTGAGGTCAGGCAGTACGCCGACGGATTGATCGACCACGCGCTCGACACCTTCGACAGAATAGAGAGGGAGAACAGGGAAGAGCAGGTAAAGAAGCAGGTACTCGAGTACTTTGCCGAAAAGTTCCCCGAAAAAGAGCGCGAGATAAGTGACGTGCTCTACGATATGACTAAGGAAAAGGTCAGGGCAAGGATACTTCAGGGCATACGCCCCGACGGCAGAAAGCACGAAGAGATAAGGAACATCTGGTGCGAAGTGGGGCTGCTGCCGAGAGTTCACGGCAGCGCGGTGTTTACGAGGGAGATGACGCAGGTTCTCACCACCGCCACGCTCGGCACGGTGAGCGACATCCAGAAGCTCGACGGCATCGATGAGGAAAACCTTAAAAGGTACTTGCACCACTACAACTTCCCCGGGTACTGCACGGGCGAGACAAAGCCGCTTAGGAGCCCCTCAAGGCGCGAGATCGGCCACGGCGCGCTCGCTGAGAGGGCGCTCGAGCCCGTCATCCCGCCCGAAGACGAATTTCCCTACGTCATAAGGACGGTCTCCGAGGTATTGAGCTCAAACGGTTCCACCTCCCAGGCCTCGGTGTGCGGCTCCACGCTGGCGCTCATGGACGCCGGCGTCCCCATCAAGGCGCCCGTGGCGGGAATCGCCATGGGCCTCATCAAGGACGAGGAGAGCGGCCAGGTCGCCATCCTTTCTGACATACAGGGCATCGAGGACTTTTTGGGCGACATGGACTTCAAGGTGGCGGGAACCGAGAAGGGCATAACCGCCATACAGATGGACATCAAGATAAAGGGCATCGACGAGCAGATACTGAGGAGGGCCATAGGTCAGGCGAGGGAAGGCAGGCTCTTTATACTCAAGAAGATGCTCGAGGCTCTGCCGCAGCCCAGGGCGCAGCTTTCGCCCTACGCCCCCAAGATAATCACCTTTGAGATCAGTCCCGAAAAGATAAGGGAAGTTATCGGCACCGGCGGCAAGATAATCAACAAGATAATCGACGAGACGGGCGTAAAGATAGACATCAACGACGACGGCAAGGTGTTCATCGCCAGCACCGATCTTGCGATGGCAGAGAGGGCTAAGGCGATTGTGCTCTCCATCGCAAAAGAGCCCGAGGTGGGCGACATTTATATCGGAAAAGTGGCAAGGATATTGCAGTTCGGCGCGTTCGTGGAAATCTCACCCAGCCGCGAGGGAATGATTCATATCTCAAAGCTCGCCAAACGGAGAGTCAACAAGGTACAGGACGTCGTCAACATCGGCGATACCGTCAAGGTGGAGATAATCAGGATCAGCGAAAAGGGAATAGACTTAAGGCTTTTGGAGAAGGTATCCTGAGATAGATTGGCGTGTTCTGAGAGGCACGCCAAAATCGTATATAGGGCAAAGGCGGCCTGCCTTGTTCATATCCTTTCAATATAAATCATATCTTGATAGGGGAGAAAATACCTGGAGTGATTTATATTGAAAAGGGAAAAACTGGTGCAAAATATAATAAGCAACGTCGTCATATTCTCGCTCGTGGCAGTGGTGTTTTTGTTTTCCTTCGGCGACAAGATATCGGCGGCGATTGGCCAACCTTCCGAGAACGCTATATACAGGGGAAATCCCGAAAAGAACAACGTCTCCATAATGATAAACGTGTACTGGGGCACCGAGCACATCGACGGGATGCTCAAGGCGCTGGCCGACAACGGCGTAAAGGCCACCTTCTTCATAGGCGGCAGCTGGGCAAACAGGCATCCCGAGGTGCTCAAGAATATACACGACGAGGGGCACGAGCTGGGCAACCACGGCTACTTCCACAAAGACCACAAAAAGCTCTCCTTCGCCAAAAACACCGAGGAGATACTGATCTGCGAAAAGATCATCGAAACCATCTGCGGCGTAAAGACCGCGCTCTTTGCCCCCCCTTCGGGCTCGTACAACAATACCACGCTCAAGGCCGCGGCGGAGCTGGGATACAAGACCATAATGTGGAGCAAGGACACCATCGATTGGCGCGACAAGGACCAGGACAAAATTTACTCGAGGGCAACCAAAAACCTAAAGAACGGCGACCTCGTGCTGATGCACCCCACCGAGGCCACCCTCGCGGTGCTGGATAAGATAATAAAGTATTACAAGCGGCAGGGCTTTTCGGTGGTTACCGTCAGCGAAAACATCGCTTAGGAGAAAATATGCAGAGATACAAGGAATACGATAACGGCTTAAGGCTTGTGGTAAAAAAGCTCCCAGGGATGCTCAGCGTCTCCATGGGAATCTTCGTGGGCGCGGGCAGCGCCGACGGGGACGACTCCACGAGCGGCATTTCCCACTTCATAGAGCACATGATGTTCAAGGGCACTCCCACGAGGAACGCCTTCAAAATAGCGGACAGCATAGACAGTATAGGCGCGCAGATAAATGCCTATACCACAAAGGAGATGACCTGCTATCACGCAAAGTGCGCGAGGGAGCACACCGAAAAGACTGTGGAGATACTCTCCGACATCTTCTTCAATTCCCTCTTCGACGAGGCTGAGAGCGAAAAGGAGAAGAAAGTGATCTGCGAGGAGATCGCCATGGTGGAGGACAGCCCGGAGGACCTGTGCGTGGATTTTCTCGCGAAGGCGCATTACGGCGACAGGTACCTGGGAAGGTCCATTTTGGGCAGCGCAGAGAACGTAAAGGGCTTTACACGCGCGCACATCTTAAATTACATGGACAAGTACTACGTGCCGTCCAACGTGGTGGTAGCCATGGCGGGCGCCATCAGCTTTGACGAGGCCTCAAGGCTGGTGGATAAGTACTTCACCCACAATTTCAAGAGAAACGGCGCTCCCATAGCGAGGAATGGGGCGCGGCGCCCCAGGCCAAGACAGCTTTACAAGTTCAAGGACATAGAGCAGGTGCACATGTGCCTCGGCTTTCCCTCGATGAGGTACGACAGCAGGTTCTCAAACGAAGTGGCGCTCGCGAGCATCGTCTTGGGCGGCGGCATGAGCTCGAGGCTTTTCCAGAAGATAAGGGAGGAAAAGGGCCTGGCGTATGCGGTTTACTCTTATCCGTCGGCGTACAGGAGCAGCGGGCTCTTCACGATATACGCCGCGGTCAACCCCCAGTCCTCAAAGGCGGTCGTGCAGCTGATCGTCCGGGAGATAAAAAAGCTGACCAAAGAGGGCATAACGCAGGAGGAATTCGAGAGGGGAAAGGAGCAGCTGAAAAGCTCCCTCATCTTCGGGCAGGAGAGCACCACCTCGGTGATGAACGCCTACGGCAAGTATATGATGTTCAGGGGAAAGGTGCTGAACATCGAGAAGAAGATAAAGAGCATTAACATGATGAAGCTGGAGGATGTCAACGGCACAATAAGGAAGATCTTCGATTTCGACAAGCTCGGCGCCTCGTATATAGGCAGGCAGGAGAGCTACTTCGACATCCGCTCCCTGCTGTGAAAATGTTTAAAGGAAAAACGCGATGGACAAGCTTGACAAGATATTTGAGCTGCAGAAGAAATTCGACGAGGACCTCATAAATAACAGGAACCTGCACGGCATCACCCTCGAGCAATGGATACAGAAGGAGACGCTCGCCATCATCTCCGAGCTCGCCGAGCTGCTCAACGAGGTCAACTTCAAATGGTGGAAAAACCCAAAGCAGATTGACCTTGCCGCCGTAAAGGAAGAGCTCGTCGACATCCTCCACTTCTTCGTGGGGATGTGCCTCAAGGCGGGCATGACCAGCGATGAGCTGTTCGAGCTGTACATAAAAAAGAACGAGGAAAACTTCAGGCGCCAGCACGGCACCTCTGAAAAAAAAGGGTATGAGATAAAATGAGGGCTCTTTGAGG
>JGI24503J29689_10015393_pt1 | contig 14133 bp, 11 predicted proteins | sample BioPla3RNA2_FD_29689 | JGI IMG/M metagenome (IMG submission 29689)
GAAGTACTATGAAAAAGCTTATACCCAAATCTCGGTTCACAGGCAGGATGGTTAATCCCGACACCCTGAAGGAGAGGGAGCGGCTGCTGCATGATGACCAAAAGAAATTCAACCTGCCGCTACTTACACGTGCGGAGGCTGCGTGGATGGCACAGGCGGAGACACGCAAGGAGTGGTTGCGTAACCTGCGTTATGTGCGGGGCGACCAATGGTCGGACTATGTGGAAGATGAGAACGGAGAGAGGGTGCTAGAGAGAAACCGTATAGCGGCACGCACAGGCGGGGTGGCACTACAGAACAACCACCTCATTAAGATTGTCAACACCCTCATGGGTATATACAGCCGGTCTGCCACTATGCCGGTCTGCTTTGCGCGACAGGAGAACGCCGACGCCAAGAGCCAGATGATGACACGCGCCCTGAAGACCAACTGGGACAACAACGAGATGAAAGACCTGCTGGAGGGCGAGTTCTTTCAGATGATAGTCGGCGGCACGTCTATCGTAAAAGAGGTATGGGCAGAACAGGACGGTATAGATGACTCTTACACCTATAAGGTGGATCTGGGACACGCCTTCTGGGAAGCCGAAGGCACAGACCCGCGTCACTGGGACATATCGATGATAGGCGAGTTTCGCGACTATACGATAGGAGAGCTTGCCGCCACGTTTGCGGAGAGCGAATACGACTACAATCAGCTGTTAGAGATATACAAGCCTTATCTCAGTCAGCTTGCTACCATACACAAGACACGAAACGACTACTCGGAAGGCAGTTGGAACTACCCGATGACAACCAACCTGTGCCGTGTGTATGAGATATGGACAAAGGAGCATAAGCCGGGGATAAGATGTAAGGATATCATGAACACCGAACAGCCGTTGTACCATATCGACCCGCGCGACCTGCCTAACATACAGGCGGAGAACGAGAGGCGTATAGCGCTTGGACGAGAGCAGGGCATAGCAGACGATGATATACCGCTTATCGAGTACAAAGGGAAAGGGTTGGGTTATAAGATATATGAGTATTGGCACTATTGGGCGCTCACACCCGACGGACGCATCCTCGTGGACTATGACAGCCCATTTGAGCATGGGAGCCACCCCTATACAATAAAGATGCACCTGTACGCCAACGGACGCACTACACCGTTCATAAGTTGTATAATAGACCAGCAGCGTTATATCAACCGCCTGATCACTCTCAATGACCTGCTTATCAACTCAAGCATAAAAAACCTTAAGATGATACCCAAAGACCTTATCCCGAAAGGTATGAGCCAGAGGGAGTTCGCGCGACAGGCGGTAGAGCTTGACGGCTGGGTGTTTTATGAGCCGCAAAACCGTATGACCAACGCGGAGCCGAAGGTCATCACACAGAACGCAACTAATATAGGAATACACGAGTTGCTGCAGGTACAGCTTAGTTCTATAAACGATATCACTAACGTACACGGCGCCCTGCAGGGTAAGGCGCCTAATGCCGGCACATCGGCACAGCTATATCTCATGGAGAGCCAAAACGCCACCACGAGCATAGCAACGCTGCTTAATAAGTTCTCACGGTTCGAAAACAACGTGGCACGTAAGAAGATGAAGACCATACATCAGTACTATCAGGAGCCGCGTAACATATCCGTCGAGCAGAGCTCAGGCTATGTGATGTTTCAGACATACGACCCGAAGGCGGTGCGTGATATCGACTTTGACGTTAAGATAAGCGAGGCTGCCGAGACGCCGGTATCGCGTATGTTCACCAACAAACAGCTTGAGGAGTGGGCAGCCGCCGGATGGATAGACCTGCATGATGTGCTTACCTATGGCTATTATCCCAATCTGGAAGAGCTTAAACAGCGTATCGCCGCATCAAAAGAGATGGTGGAGCAAGCCAATGGCGGTGTGCCTGTACAGGGTGATCAAGTACAGGGCGTCAATCAGGAGACAGCGGCATTGCTGCAAAACATATTAAGAGGCAATGGAGGAGTTGCTTAACATATCATTCAACAAAGGGGTACGCCGTGCGCCGACATATGCGGAGAACGGCGAGCTCTCAGAAGCGGTGGGTATCATCCCTTCGCGCGGAGAGCTGAAGAACATACCGCCTATGAGCCGGCTCAAAGACGGCGAGGGCGAAGATTTTGTTTTTCCCGACACAGGTCATACGCTTGTGGGTGTACATCAGATCGAGGGTGATAAGGTGTATGTGAGCAAGAAACTACCTATCATTGCTTATAAAGCTGATTGGTTCTCTGGCTTCTTGGTGCTGACATTTAATTATATTTTAGACGCCACGACAACGATTACTGTAACATTCACTGACACAGACACACAAGAGCCTATAGAGCGTTCGTTTGAACTGTCTGCAGGAGGGACTAGTCGTACGTTTATTTTGCAGATACCTGAACTTAGTGGAGACGTAGAAGAGTTGACAATAGCGGTATCATCACCGGGCAGTATACACACGTTTGAGCGCTATGACGGAGATTATTTTGATTCGTTGTCTAATCCTAAGTGGGAATTGTATGCTTCGCGTACAGCCGTAGGAGAGGCGACGACACACACAAGAATAGGAGGCGGTCTTGCCGACGGCATAAAGATGATAACCGTTGGGCGTATCATGATTGTCACAGACGAAACAGGGCTGCATTACTATATATACAAGGGTGGGCAATACAAATATCTTGGACGTGAGATCCCGCGCCTGCCTATCAACTTCTCACTCAAAGGCGAGATAATACACGGATCGGTGTGGGAAGTGGACGGGAAGAGCGACACTTCGCAGATAAACACCGATGCTTCGGGGTTCCTGCATGAAGCCGACAGCCGTAACCACCTGAAAAACATTACCAACCTGCTCTATGCCGCTGCCGCAAAGCAGACACAGAAGGCGGCAAAGGATGGGTGTTTCATGCATCCGTTCTTTGTGCGCTATGCGCTGAGAATGTATGATGGCACACATACGCAGGTGTCGGCTCCGGTGCTTATGATGGTGTCGAGCAATCAGATGTTTATTATGGCGCGCGGATGGCATACCACAAGCACATATATAGACTACTGCATGATAAAGGCGCAACTTGAATACTATATCGCAGAGGGCATAAAAGAGCAGTTTGAGGACTGGGCAGACCTTATCAAGGGCGTAGATATCTTTGTGTCGGCGCCCATATATTCGTATCATGCCGACGGCTCCAGGCTGTCAGCACAACATATATTTAACTACCTGAACTTCGATGCGGGGTATATCACAAGCTCTGTTAAGCCTTATTTTGGCTTCTCGGTAGCAGATATGGCCGGCATAAACACATCGCACTCAGGGTTCCTAAATAAAGGATATTGCAAGTGGGACATGCCGTTGCTCCACGCAATAAGCATGGTAAAAAACTCAGGTAATGACAGTTGTATGACAAACTGGAACGCGGTGCTATCACTTGAAGAGCGAGATGTCGGTGCGTTGCGTGAGGACTACAAAGGCGAAAAGGTCTATTATCTCTTACGTTCTATGGACTTCTCGGAGCTTGTAGAGAACACAAGGACAAGAGTAATAGCATCGGGCGAGGGTATTAATAATATTGCAACGGCGCAGAAACTCATTGAGACAGAGAGCCTTACTAATATTAAGGGTATGTCTGATATCATGATATATAACCGCCGTCTTAACATATCGGATGTAAAACAGGAAGTGAAGTGTATGACAGACCTGTCCACGCTGCTTCCACATACCGACGGTTATATAGAATGGACTGTCGATGCCGACGGCTTCCCTGTCATATCCGCAGATAGCGAGGGGGCAGAGGCTTATAACCTCTCGTTGGACATAGACAACGAGCAGGGCGGCACACCTTTTCGTGTGAATGATGAGCACCTGAGCAGCGGCGCGACCATAAACCTTAAGAGCTCCCTGCTGTATCTTGCCTATCCAAACATAAACGCTTCAAAGGCCGTGATATACCGTGATGACAACGGCACAAAGAGAGGTGTCACGTTAAGCCTAAAAAGCGGCTTGCTGTTTAACGCAGCTTATTACAGTGCTATGGCAACACCACAGCAGACACCGCCATCGGAAGCTGCTATAACCGACAGCCTTACTCCTACCCAAAATAATATCGTCTATCACCCAAACCGCTTATTGCAGAGCGAGGTGGAGAACCCGTTTGTCTTTACCGGCAGGGGTGTACATGCCATAGGCAACGGTCGTATCTTGAAGCTGGCCACCAACGCGGAGCCGTTGTCTACAGGTCAGTACGGACAATATCCGCTTATAGCGTTTTGCAGCGATGGCATGTATGCCTTAGAGGTCAACGCCGACGGAATGTTTGGGGCAGCATCACCACTGAGTCATCACATACTAACTAACATAGACTCGATTGCCTATGTAGAGGGTGGGCTATTGTTCATCACAAAGGGCGGGTTGCAGATGCTCGGTCGGGACCAAGAAGATAACGCTGCTGTCAAGCAATCTGGAGGGGGAGAACATAAACGAGGCTGTCTATGTGGGTGACGACACACCGGCAGGACAGGCTGCGACAGAATGGTCGTCGCTCTTTATGGCAGACACCGAAGAGATACGAGAGGCTTTGCAGACATGTAAAACGGTATATGACAGTAAAAACAGTCTTTTGCATGTGTTCTTTTCGGACAGCACAAAACAGATGGTGCTATGTCTGAAAGCCTTTGAGTGGAGCAGCCAGATAGACAACGGCAGGACTATACCCCTGCAGGTCGTAGAGGACTTCCCGATGAGTGTGATGCAGTTTGCAGATGACATGGAACACTTGTATGTGTATGACTCCGTGCCGTCAGACGAGAGACGCAGGGGGTTTGCTATATCACGCATACTTAATATGGGCGGCGCAGGCACATATTCTGTCATAAAGCAGATGAAGCTGTATCATAACATCAGCTGTGTGCAGACTCATAATATCAGGACTGCACTATACGCAAGTAATGATATGTTCTCATGGACGCTCGTAAGGTCTCTTAGGGGTGCGTCATATAAGTATTACCGTTTTGCGCTGTTTACCAACATGACGGACTATGAGGCGGTGCAGGGCATGAGCATAATATATGAGCCGCGCAGAGGAAATAAATTAAGATAATATATCAAAATCGCAAACCGGTATTGTAAAAGAGGTTTGTTTTGTACAATAAAAATAGAGAGACAGGATGCTCACCATACGTCAGGGAAGACCGATAACGATAAAGTGGTATGTCATGCGACCACCTAACCGCCAGCCTGTACTGTTCTCGCAGCGTGAGGAGGGCGACATACGCATCACCGTGACCGGTCCGGGACGTATCCCGTTCGGTCCGCTCAACTATGAGGTGCATCAGAACAGCGACACAGGGTTTGTTTTGTACAATAAAAATAGAGAGACAGGATGCTCACCATACGTCAGGGAAGACCGATAACGATAAAGTGGTATGTCATGCGACCACCTAACCGCCAGCCTGTACTGTTCTCGCAGCGTGAGGAGGGCGACATACGCATCACCGTGACCGGTCCGGGACGTATCCCGTTCGGTCCGCTCAACTATGAGGTGCATCAGAACCGCGACACAGGACATGAGTATCTGAATATCACTATCTCGCAGCGTGAGGTGGAGCGGCTTGAGCTTGGCGTGTTCTCTATACTGTTGCAATGGGACAAAAAGGTTCAGGGGACACATACGTTCTACCGTAAGCGTTCACAGCTTGAGGGTGTGTTTGCCCTCACGTCGCTTGACGCGGAAGACAACACAGGTATCGCCCACGGCTTGCCGGTGGTTAAGGTGCTACGCTCCTATGTCGAAGACCTTAGCTTTATTGATAAGGTTGAAAAGATACCCACACAGTCGGAGCTAACCGAAGCGGTGGATGCTGTGTATGAACTGATAGACAGTATAGCCGGTATACACTATATGATTATACGTCAATCGCGCAGCGGGCAGCTTGGCTATGGCGAGGAAGAGACGGTAACCGTATCAGTTGTAAATGGCTATGGAAGAGATGTGACGAGTGAGTATATACGCTTTTTCATAACAAGAGATTCGGGCGACGAGGCGTCAGACGCGGTTTGGAACACGGAACACACAAGTGTAGAAACGGAGTTTACGATAAGTTTCTCAGACCTTAGCCTGAACTTTGAGACACGCACAAGCAACGTGTTTACCGTTACCGCTATACACAAGGACTCGGATGCGCTAACATATGAATTAGAATATGAATTTTAAAGCAAAGGTAAATGGGCAAGATATTATCACAAAGGTCGCACACACGCATTAAGTTTACACCTTTATCAATTCAATGTAAGCTGACTGTGCTAAGTAACGAGAGCCCTGTAACACAGAATTACGATGCTCTTACTAATACCTTTGACCCTAATCGCGCGTTGTCACCAACGCTGATACTTCCTGTCGTGACGGCTATTGACAAAGACGGGTTATTAGTAAGCACTGTTGTCAACCAGCTGCTTTCTGTAGACACGGGCGACCTGCTGTGGAAAGTTAACGGCAAGCCGATAGGAGAAGTCTGGGGCTTACCCTCAAGTAGCAACTATGAGATAAACACTCAAGCATCGGATACACGCGGCTCACTTAAGCTCTACCGCAATATACCAGCAGACGAATCTTATACTCTCACGTTTGTAGGGAAATTTGTCGATTGGCGTACAGGAGCAGTTATAGAGGTGCAGTCGGACAACCTGCTTTTATCTACCACGATGGCTCTTCCGGACGAACTTGGATTGACAATATCAACAGACAGGTTTGAATATGACCCGCTTCAAGACCACAAGCTGCTGTATGACTATCTAAAAGCACGTATAACAGCGAAAGAGGATGATTATACGGCGGCGTTAGCAGAGCTTACACCCTTGCTCAGTATGGAGCCGGGTAAGTTTTACGACACAGAGATTAAGGCGTTTGCGCTTGTTGGCACAAGCACTGTTGAAACAGCAGAAGACCTTACGGAACTTGGTTTATCAGTCAGGGTTGTCCGCAAAGGACAAAGCACAGCACTTGTGCCTAAGTCGGCAGATGCGCCCGAACTAATAAGCATAGAGTATCCCGTGATAAAATTTGACGCACGTCAGATCGACGAGAACGCTTATGTCATTCAACTCTTACAGGGCTCTGCGGTGGTAGCCCAACAAGACTTTGCCATAATAAGAAAGCTCACTATGCCTTCGGCTAATTGGACAAAGCCGTTCTTTGGCACTGACATATCGGCTGGGATGGAGTTTTACCGCAACAAGGCATTTGTGGCCCGCGATAACAGCATGCAGATACCCTATCCGGAATTATACTACCTTATCACATGGTACACCCAACGTTGGTCGCAATCAGGCGCAACACCTGTGTATAAAGATGCTGTAAGATGGCAGCTTGGTAAGTACCTGTTTGCAGAGGTGAGCCGTATAGGTATTGGAAACAATATCAAAGAGTCTGTTTTTGATGTGTATTTTACAGTCGAAGCTCATGCAAAAGCAGAACGCATTACAGACGAGGACGGAAACTATTTAACAGACGAGAACGGAAACTATTTAATATGCTAAAAATATGATGTACTATACAAACGCGCTGTTGAGCAGGTGTAAAGAATATAGGTTTAGAGAAGATGCGCACCTTGTTGTGGGTGAGTATATGATATTAAACGAGAATGAGATGCTGCTTGTTGATGCCGACTTACAGGCGGCAGCCGTAAAGCTTGGAGGAACACTCATGAGTGATACTCAGATGCAAGAATGGATAAGAGATAACAAATTAAAACAATAATACAATGGAAAGAATAACACACGGAGTATTTACTGTTTCGTTTATAAGGAATGGGGACGTTATCACTGTATATACAGACGTTGTAAAATCTAACGGAGACGGCACATCATTGGTGCAGTTCTGGAACCCCGAAACCGGCGCGGTGGCAGAGTCAACAAACTGGCGCACCTTATCGCTTCAGCCCATCATACGCATACATATTCATTCGGCTAACAATTATCCTGCATTAATCAATAGTGTTACATGGTTTTTTGGCGGCACTGAATTACAGTTTGCAGGCATAAACGACAGTGATTGGGTGGTGGCAAGCAATGACACGCGCTTCGCCGCAAAAATAGAAGGAGGTCTTTATTGCTTGAAGATAAGAAATAACCTTGTGTCGGCAGATTTTAAGGGGAACAAGCAGATCTCCTATAATGTAAATTACACCTCTCTCGGCATGCAGGCCAACACCTCCGGTGTGCTTGATGTATGGCTGCGTGATGCCGGAAGTCGTGTTGCAACTCTTTTGCTTGCCACTAATCGCAAGGTAATATCGAGCGCCAACCCAACAGCTACCGTTGACGCAACAGCTTATATTGGTCCCAACCAAATATCAATAGGCGAGACGAGCGGCTATTCGCTTAAGTGGTATGACTCAGACGGACGAATAGTAACAGAGGATGAATATGTGTCACAAATCATCGTAACCCGCGCCATGGTGTCTGGCGCAGAGATGATAAAAGCAGAATTATATAAGGGCGGAGTGGTTGTAGCTCAAGCAGCTATCAGCATACATGATATTGACGACGAATACCAAATCTCACACCGCCCAACAGATGCATCCGGAAACTTCTGCACGATAGGCAGTGATGCAAAGTATATATTAGGATTAAGGCGCAACGGCGTTGACTACACGCCCGAAGGACTTGTTTTCGCATGGAAGGTTTACAATACGCTGGGTGAAATAAAAAAGGAGGACGGCACGGGTGAAACCGTCACTGTAACATCGGAACATTGTAAGTGTGTGGTTGGCGAAGGGGCGTCGGCAGAAGAATACTACAATGATGCACAGGTAGAGGTTTCAGCATCGTGGAATGATTAAATGTAATTATTAAACTAACATATATTATTATGGCAGAGGATAAAATGTTAACAAATGCTCCCGTCGAGACGGATATCATCGATACGCACAGCGTTTTTATGAATACCGGTGGCGCGATTCGTCAGGTAAAAGTGGAGGATTTCAAGAGAGGGTTGACGCAAAATGACTCGCTGATTCTTAGTGAACTTGCTTTTTATATTGACATCAATCAGCCGAGTTCGTTTACTGTCGATAAAAGCTATAGGGTTGACACAGGCGGTAACATGCGTATGCGTCAACTGTGGGAGGACGCTTCTAAGTCGGTGCTAATGGATGAGCACGGCAACTATTGCGTCTTGAAACGTAGTAATAATCAATACACCGAAGATGGCAGTTATGTGTTGGCGGCAGACGGCACAGTTCATCCCGACTTTGCGCATGCCGACTTTATGAAGATTATTCCTAAGACTTATGGCCGCATACAGATGGTTGGGGAGACTGAGAGTCCTACGCTTCGCTGTTGGTTCTCGCTCGTTCCGCTGCCTGGTGGTTATATTATACCGCAACAGGTGGTTGGTAAGTTTAAGGCAGGACTTGTGTCAGGTAAGATGCGGTCGCTCCCGGGTCTTATACCTGACAACAACAAGAGCATCTATGCTTTTTGGGGACAGGCACAGGCGCGTTCGAAAAAACATGGATTGGCAAACGCCGACTTTCGCGCGTATCTGCTTATACATATGATGTCTAAGTATGGATGGCGCGACTCTCAAAACTGCAAGATAGACAATGGCTCTATTGTATGGGGTGTTGGGCTCGATGGGACAGAGTCACTCAACACAGGTGAGACTGCTAGTGAGGTTGGGTTCGCTCGTCAAAAAAACATTAAGACGGGCGCAACCCTGCTTCTTGGCGACACCGATGGCAACAGTGTGGTAAAAGACATAAATAACAAAGATTGCCATTCGGTTAATGTTGCCGGCTTTGAGAATCCTTGGGGGCAATACTGGGAGATGGTTCAGGGGTTATGCTCTGTTGGCACAGATGTATATTGCTGGAGACATAATTTTATACCTGCCAACACACCTGTTGCGTCCGATTTTGTTAACGTCGAACATGTCAAACTGACACGCGCAACATCGGCGCAGGCTTCTGATATGAATATTATTGCCACGCAAGACGGACAGGGTTTTTATCCTATCCCCAAAGGCCATATTTCAAATATCTCTTATGGAGACTATTATAGTTATGGAGCGAGTGGGCAGCTGTGGCTGTTCGGCGGCGACTCGAACAACGGCTCGAATTGCGGTCTCGCGCGTGCGTACTCGAACTTCGTCTGGTCGTACTCGTCCTCGAACATCTCGGCTCGCCTTGCTTTTTATGGAGATGTGGTGGAGGTGTCCCCACAGAGATTCAGAGAATTAGCGTAATTAACTAAAAACAGAGAACAACAAACAAAATTATTAACAAGTAAGTAAGCTGTAACAAAAGAAAAGCCAATGACTCCGTTGGTAGGTATAGGAATATCAAAGCTGTGGCTGTTCGGCGGCAACTCGAACAACGGCTCGAATTGCGGTCTCGCGTATGCGAACTCGAACAACGTCTGGTCGAACTCGAACTCGAACATCTCGGCTCGCCTAACTTTAGTTATGCAAGAAACTATCAGGGTGTCAGTACTGCGTCATGGGAACGCACCCGGATATTCCGAGCCTCGGCAGCAAGCGCGTAAGTATAGCTTGTGTTGGTCGGAACAACATTCACCTTGCGCGGAAAAGGGTCAGCCCTGCCGCCTGTGGTGTTAGTAAGCCGTAAGGATTTGAAAGCTCTACATAGAACTGAAAGCAAGTGAGAGAATGAAGAGAGCAGGTCATATATATGAGCAGATGGCCGATTGGTCGAACATCGTTGAGGCGGAGAAGATTTCCACGAGAAGGAAGTCTCGCAACACAGGTGTCCGTCATCATATCAGAAAACGCTGGCAAAACCTCATTGAGATTCAGAATATGGTACTTGAGAACAGGATGAGAACTGACAAGTATCAGCACGAACAGAGGATAAGCGGACAGGATAAGATGAGGGATATCGCGAAGTTGAAGTTCCACCCTTCGCACATTCAGCACCAACTGCTTACTATGGCAGGCGACAGGAGGATAGACAGATGCTTGATACGGCACACTTACGCGAGCCGTAAGGGGTATGGGCAGACCGCCTGTGCCTTGCATCTGAAAAAAGTTATTACCAAGTATAGAGGTCAGGTGAGGTGGTATGGTCAAGGTGACATCCGTAAGTACTACGACTCTATCCCTCACGACCATATACGGCACTCTCTTGAGCATATCTTCAAGGACGAGAAGTTCATAGATGCGTTCATGGAGCCGTTTGAGAGGTTTACCGACAACACAGGTATTCCACTCGGCATAAGACCTTCGCAGAGTATAGGTAACTTGTCACTGACTTCGTTTGACCATTTTATGACGGAGCAGGTCGGTGCAGAGGATTTCACAAGGTACTTGGATGATTTCTTCTTCACTGCAAAGACCAAAGGCGAGGCCAACAGGGTCATGCGGAGGGCTATCAAGTATCTCAATGACGAAGGATTTACCCTGCATACTCCCAAGATACATCGTATATCCGAGGGAGTGGATATGATGGGTTATGTCTTTTACGGCTCAAGGAACGATATGTATCTACGAAAGACCGACAAGAAGAGATGGCTCAAACGCAGACACCAGGGTTTCCAATCCTCGTAGGCAGAGGGAACTTGATGATGCGGCTTGGGGTATGCTCAAGTGGGGAGGAAAACATTGTCACAGGTTATTCACATTAAAGACAGGAAGAGATATGGGTGTCAAGTATAAAAACTGCGGTATCAAACGTACTGAACGTCTGGACTCCAACGGAGTTCCGTTCATAGACGGAAAGAAGATAAGTATGGGCGTTGTGTTAGGCAAGCCTGTCGAGTGCGACAAGTGGGTTGGCGGTGTCAAGACATCTCAAGGCCCGGGTAGGTACGCATTACGAATCCTCTTTATGGGCGAGTGGTACAAACTGATAGTCAATGCCGTTGACATAAAGACTTTCCTTCAAGACTTGGAGAACAGCAATGTCACGCGCTTTAAGACAGTCTTTATAGACAGAGGCTCTCTTCATTATGCTGTGGATGAGACACAGACAGAGATACTTGAAGTCGGTGGCCGTAAGGTATTCGAGAAAGACGGAAAGGTATTGTTCGAGGATAACAAGGAAGTAGTTAACTTTTAATTAGATGATATGAAAACAGGTATATTACAAAGACGGTGGGCGGAGGACAGACCGCCCGTCTATGACAAGGAGACAAGCATGGTAACAATGGATATCATTGCAGAGGACAGAACAGACGAAGAGGGCGAAACGGTGAGTGGTTTCTCCTTTGTGCAGGTGCAGATAGACTCGCTGATTAACTACGGTCATATCATATGCCAGCTTATCGAAGCCGGCTATCCACCCAAAGACGAGTTCGGGCTTGTCATGAATGCGGTTGAGGATATTATTGATGCCGTAGGCACATCGGAAGATTTTTCGGCGTTTAAAACAGCTTTAGCAGACGCAGAGGATGTGCAGAGGTTTGTGGACTTCTGTGCATACCGGCAGATGTGTGCCAATGCCGCCCTTGCCGTTGTAAACGAGTATCGGCAAGCATAACCTATAAGAAAGGAGAACAGGTGGTATGATGGTGAGTGGTGTCTTTCCGGTGCGCTTTGTACACACCCCGCCCGAAGGCAGGCAGGGGTTGATTCTGCGGCGGTCGGTGTGGAAAGCAGGCGTGGAATACCGTAACGACAAAGAGCTTAAAACAGATAGCATCAGATATCTGGATATCGTCACCAACCAGGAGATGATCATTGATGGTATAACGGAATATCAGGCTTATATCTGTCGGCAGACACACACATCGAACGACACCACCCATACGCTATCAAACACCGCACTGTGGGAGCCGATACCCACACATGAGCCTATATCGACGCCTATCATCTTATCGAGTTATATAGGCGCTGATATGATTGATACAGCGTCGCTGGCAGCGTCACAGGCGTTCATCAACGCCTTGACGGTTAAGAGGCTTGACACCGTGCCAAATGAGGCTGGAAGCAAGATTGTGGTGCGCGAGAACGAGTTTTCTATACTCGATGCCACCGGTAAGCCGAAGCTGCGTATTCACGGTGATGCAATAAAGGGCGAGATAGGGAGCGGGTATAAGGAGATTTACACAAGTAAGCAAGGGCTTCTGTTTTCTGATAACAGCATGCAGGTACCTATTACAGGCGGGACCACAACAAAGACTATGTTGCTTAAGTCTTACAACTTCTCGCTTGGCAAGCATCCGGCAGGAACGGTGTTTACGCATAAACGAGAATCCCTTGCGCGGTTTGGCGTAACCGCCCCATGGACATTGGTAAACGACGGTCAGTTTATCGAGCTAAGGACAGATGGCGGCATAAAAGTGACTTACGTGTCAGTACAGTTTACCGCTAAACTAAAAGACCATAACGGAAATGTTATCCGTGATATTGGGACATGGAGCGATAGCGTGTACGACCCCGATGGAATAGAAAAGGAAGGTACTGAATCGACTTTTGGCCTCGCCGCATGGGAAAACGATGGAATACTATCACCGAGTAGGCAAGACATCGTCACAACCCTGCAAGAAGATGGGGAGCTCTTTTACTCCTTAACGGCAAGTGTTGGGGTCGAAATTATAGAGAGGCCAATAGGAGATGACTATGTAACATTCTCAGATCTATATTTTGGTATGTCGGATTACGACCTCTTTCAAGAGCCTAATATGATGATGTTGTCACAAAAAGGGTTCTTTTACAGGTTTGGCGGAAAGAACGGCTACGGCTATATAGTTGATGAGGCGGCAAGAACAGGTGGCTTTGGCGAGGATGTGAACGGCTATGGCTTTATGTTTAAATCGGGTATAAATGGAATTAATATTATCGGAATGGATTCCGGTGGTTTGTTTACACAGTACGAAGGACAGAAGAGATACATAAGGGTAGATCCGACCACCTTAACGCTTAAGCTGGTGTGATAAACGACATAAGCCTTTGTTCACCAGCTTGTTGCATAATATCGTTATTTAGAATTTGTCTAATTAGTGTTATAAATAGAAAATATTTCTAATTTCTTTTCTTCGCTTAACAATTTGCTTCTATCTTTGCTCGCAATAAGACACAGGAATGGCCGATGCCCTACAGCATCCACATATCCTACAGGCAAATGTAGGGTATCGGTTTTTCTCCTGCAAATTTTTTGAAAGAAATGCGAAACGGAG
>JGI24503J29689_10022354_pt1 | contig 14121 bp, 11 predicted proteins | sample BioPla3RNA2_FD_29689 | JGI IMG/M metagenome (IMG submission 29689)
GTTTGCAAAATAGATTTAACAAAGAACTCAAAAAAGAGTAGATGAAAGGTATTTTGTGAAATTATTTGTGAAAACGTTTGCTTAATAAAATTAACAAGGTGACTTACATGCCAGATAAGATTACAATCAAAGAGATTGCAAAAGAAGCAGGAGTGTCTATATCAACAGTTTCACGAGTTATTAATGGCTCGTCTCCTGTTAAAAAAGAAACCAAGGAAAAAGTTTTAAATGCAATAAATAAATTAAATTATTATCCTGATGCTCTTGCAAGAAGTTTAAGGGTAGGATATACAGATACCATCGGAATAATAATACCAAATATTGCTAACCCTTTTTTTGCCACCTTAGTTAGAGGCGCAGAGGATTATCTTAGATCTAAAGGATATTCCTTAATAATATGTAATTCTGATAATGCGGTTGATCAGGAAAAAAAATTGTTCAACATTCTTGCAGAAAAAAAAGTAGATGGAATACTATACTCCGGAATTGGTGATCATCTTGAAAAATTCAACCATATCAATATCCCCATAGTCTTTATCGACAGGGTAATAAAAGATAATAGGTTTTCGTACGTCTGCTCTAATCACTATAAAGGAATGGAAGATCTACTAAATTATCTATTTGAAACTAATCACAAAAGATATGTTTTTATTAGTGGAAAAAAAGAAATATTTAGTGCAGTGGAAAGATTAAGAGCTTTTGGGAATTTCGTGAAAAAAAATAAAATTGAGTACAAAATTCTAGAAGGGGAATATACATACGAATCCGGTTTAATTAATGGTAAAAAAAATAAAGAAATTGCCTGACGTAGTTGTCTGTTCAAATGATCTAATTGCCTATGGAGTTATAGAAAGTTTCAAAGAAAGGAAGATAAAAGTTCCCCAAGACGTAAGTGTAACAGGATATGATGACATCACATTTAGCAAAATGTTTTCTCCAGCACTAACAACTGTCAGACAACCTATATATGAGATGGGGAAAATCTCAGCAGAAATCATACACAGGCTATTGATAAAAAAAGATGATTATATACCTGTAAAATTATTTCAAAATCAAGTTATAGTAAGAGAAAGTACGAGAAATCCTAGAAATAAATGATTCTCAAATATCCGTTTTTAAAGAAATTTAGTGTAACTTTTAATCGTTTCTGAATTGCAAAGTTTTAAAGAATTATTAAAGGAAACTGAAAATAAACAAGCGACAAATTACAACAAAAATTAACTAGGTTTTTATGAAAATTTTAAGGTATATTTTGGTCATAAAGTATAATCTCCCATGCTTTCGAGAAATGATAATTAGATATATAAAAAGATTTGCTAAAGGTCAATATAATTGAATAAGTAAAAAATAAGGTAACGAAGATAACTCATAGGAAATTAAAAACACCCTTTGAAAATTAAAAGAATTAAAATTGAAAACTGGTGGTCATTCAAGTCTCCAAATAAAGTATAAGAAATTATGAATAATTCAGTTATTAAATAACTTTTGGTTGTAAAGAGCGAACTCATTTTTAAGACAAATTTCAAATAGAACAAAAAAGTTGCTCAGATTTAATACATGTCTTCGTATTTTGTACAGGCTTTAGATACATAATCTTAAACGAATTAGAAATAAAATTGCAAGAAAAGAGTAATGATAAAATTGTTGATTTTTGTAATAATTTAATGAAATTTTGGTGCCAAACGAATAATATCTTAGGATTTTTAATGCAACCGAGAGAATGTTATAAAAAATGTTTAATTGTAGGTTTTATAATTTCTAAGGTGCCTATTTTTACATATATAAGGAGGTAAAAAATGAAAAAAAGAATTTTAAAGGTAGCAACGCTATTGATGTTGGTATTTTTGTTAAGCATCACAGCGAGTGCAAAATTAAGAATAGCACTCCTGCTTAACGGCAATTTAGGAGATATGTCTTTCTTTGATTCTGCTGCAGCTGGAATGAAAACTATAGAGAAAGAACTGGGAGCAACAATCAAGATTATAGAAGCAGGCCCTGATCCTAGTAATTGGGAACCTGCTTTGGCTGATTTGTCAGAAATGGGGTGGGATCTTATTATCGTTGGAACACCGACTATGGCGGAATTCGTGGAAAACATAGCCCCTCTATATCCCAAACAAAAATATATTTTCTTTGATGGTTCTGTAGATTATAGCAAGGGTGGACTGGATAATGTTTACTCAATTCAATACAAACAAAATGAAGGTTCATTTTTAGCAGGAGCATTAGCAGCGATGGTAACTTCCTCCAATCTTTCCTTTGCCAATCCTGAAAAATATATAGGTTTTTTAGGCGGGATGGATTACCCAATAATTAATGATTTTCTTATAGGTTATATCCAAGGAGCAAAATATATAGATCCTGACATTAAAGTTTCTATATCATATGTTGGTAATTTTGTAGATGCAGCTAAAGGTAAAGAGTTATCTCTCGCTCAGTATAATCAAGGTGTAGATGTAAGTTTTAATGTGGCAGGAGGGGCTGGCTTAGGACAAATCGAAGCAGCTTATGAAGTCAAGAAATACGTTATAGGTGTTGACTCAGACCAAGCTTTATTATTTGAAAAACACTCACCTGAAAAAACCGAACATATCTTAACTTCAATGCTAAAAAGGGTAGATAATTCATTAGTTCATGCAGTGAAGCGTTACGTAGAAGGAACACTCGAATTTGGTAAGATGGAAGCTTTGGGCTTAAAAGAGGGGGCTGTGGGATTAGCTGACAACAAATACTACAGACAGATAGTTCCTGAAGAAATGAGAAAAAAAATAGAAGAATTAAGTGACAAAATTGTAAATGATGAGATTATTGTTAACACAGCTTTTGGGATGAGTCAAGAAGAATTAGAGCAAATCCGTAGTTCTGTAAGAAAATAAAACGGTAATAATTACTCTTATGATTTCCTTCTATCGGAGAACTCAACAACGGGCAATCTCCAAGTTGTGAAATCCGTTGGGTTCTTGATAATGGAGACTACTGGCTAAAGACTAGGGTCTCCGTTGTTACATAAAATCTGAAGTAAGCAGCTAGCATCACACAGTCCTATAAATAAGATACAAAGATGACTTCGAGCAGATAAGTTCGCTAAGTGAACCATCCTCTCCTTCACTAAAAAAATTTGACAGACAAATGGAATGAAAGTTAGTATGCTTAAGGCACTTTAGAAAAGAAGTAACTAAAAAAGAAAAAGTATCAAAATAAATGGTTAGAATCAAAAAAGTTCTTTGAAAATTACAAAAAAGATGAAGAAAAAGTAAAAGTTAAAAGAAGAAGATAATTTTGACAGAAAAACAGGAATAAATACGATACAGTTAATGAATAACTATCTATTAAAAAGAAATAAATTAAGTGAGATTATCAATTACAAGCAAGCTGCTTCATACATTAATGTTTTAGGTGAACCAAGCAAATCTTCTCTACCCATATTATGAGCTAAGAAAGCTGAAGCAATAAGATAAAGGTTAGAAAGATTACACTCAACTTCAACAGCATTGATAAATCTCAAAGAAGTAGAATTAGTCATATCAGCCAACTTAGAAAATATAGATTCAATGAGGGTACGTTTGTTGTAAACCTTTTTGAAAGAAGAAGAATCTCTGTTCAAAGAACTACGAAAATCATCTTTAGAAAAGTTTTTGTAAGCATAACAATTATGTTTGTTTAAAGGACAGTTGGAAGGATCATCACAAACATACTTATCTCTAAAGATATTCCTTTTAGATTCAAAGTAATGAGAATGAAGAGAAAGAAGATTACCGCAATCACCAACTAAAGGTTTCTTAGAAGAAATTCTAAGCGGAATAAAAACGGTAGAATCAGTCTCTAAATGTACAAAGTCGTAAACATTATGAGGATCATAAGTGGCATCAGCCAACAAATTAAAACCATGGAGATTCAAAAGTTCTTTAGCTTTATTTAGTAAAAAAGAAAAGCATAATTCTTATCGTGATGACTAGCAGGAGAAACAAAGGTAAAAATAGGGACATTAAAAAGAGAAAGCGTATGAGCTTTAAAACCGAAAAAAGAAATAGATTGCTTTTGATTACCGTGTTTATCGTAAACAGGTTTAGAGTTAGAAACAGGTTTAACGTCAAAGTTAGCTCGGATAGGATGAGAATAATACACTTTTTGATTTATGAATTTACCATGACTCTTTTTGTTGTTAAAGAGAGAACGAAAAGAAATAGGATAAGAATCGATACACAGATTATTAGGATCGAAAATGCCCTCATCAATACCCTTTTTATTTAATAGACTGAGCAATAATCTCAAACAAAAAAGAAGTATCGAATTTCTTTTTAAAGATAGAGAAAGTAGCCTCAGAAGGGACAAAAGTTATTGATAGGATCAAATCCAATAGTTTGAGCGAATTTAGGATTAGTTCTAAGGAAATAAATCAATTCTCTCGTATTAAACCTTTAACCTTTTGAATGAACAAAGCCTTAAGGATAGACTGATTAGAATAACCGAGCCTACTGCGCTTATGGATAAAATTAGGAACAAGAGACCAATCGATAACATTGATTAAATCAAGAAGATATTTAGATTCAGAATGTTCATTAAGATATTGGTCATAAACGAAATTGAAATAAAGTTGAGAAGCATTAGAGTAGTAAGACATTTGTAAAACCTCCTTACGATTTAGTGAATTAATAATGCCAAAGAGATTATATCGTAAGGAGGTAAATGTCAACAATAGGAAGGATTAAACATACGTTAAATTGTTCGTTTTAGAATTTCTAAAGTGACTATTACTGTTATACGAGGGAGGTATAAATATGAAAGAAAACATAAATAAAAGTTTATCAAGATACAAACCAAAAAATAATTTTATTGTATTAGTTGTAAGCCTCTTGGTATTATTAAGCTTACTACCTCAAATTTTGATGGCTATATCCAAGGATACAAATACTGTATTAGGGACGGTTTATGGCAAAGTTACTGATGAAGAAGGGATTGGTATACCCGCTGTGTTACGCTTCATATCGCCAGAATCAGACATATTTGAAACACATTATACCGACTGGCTTGGAGGATTTGAATTGCATCTCCCTGCCACTAGATACACAATTGAAATCATGCATGGTCCCGAATATGAAATTGCTAGATCTTCTTTTACCCTTGTACCAAATGAAAAGAAAAAGCTTACGTTTAGTCTTTCACGTTTATACGACTTAAGCAAGATCGGATGGTTTGGAGGAGATGCTCATTTACATAGCAGCTACAGTGATGGAAGTGATGATGTAGCGTTAGTAGCCTTAGCAGCAATTAGTAACGGCCTTTCTTGGGCCTTCCTTACTGATCATAATACTGTTGAAGGCCATTCAGAGTGGCTAGCAGCTCGTAGGTTTTTACTATCGTCTACTTTATTAGAGCAAAAACAGCAGTTTATTGCTATCCCCGGAGAGGAAATTACAACGGAACTCGGTCATTTTAACGTTGCGGGAAATAGAGAACTAGTAGGTTGGACACCATCCAAGGGTAGTGAAGATTTAAAAAGAATTTTTAGTGAGGCGGTTCTCAAGAGCTCTATAACCATAGTAAATCATCCCTTTGCTCCGGACAATTTGGGTTACAAAAACTGGGAACTCATTAATTTTTTTAACGCTTTAGAAGTATGGAACGGAAGATATCCTCCTTATATGATGGAAAATTATGAAGCTATGTCTTTCTGGTTTGAATTACTTAACCAAGGCATGAAAATAGCAGGAATATCTGGAACTGATTGTCATGATATAACAGGCGAACCTTACGGATCCTTATCAATGGCTCCTTCTAATGTCATCATTGACTATTTCCCAATTTCTTCAGATTTTTTTGATGAACATGAAGCTGAGTTCAGGTCGTGGTTTCGTTCAGGCCTCTACCCAGGAAATCCTAGAGTTTATGTTAACACACCTGTACTTAATGAGTTCAACGTCTTAGGTGCTCTTTCCAGAGGCAATTGTTTTATTACAAATGGCCCTCTGGTGTTAGTCAATATCGATGATAAAGGACCCGGCGAAGTGATTCCAGTTATTGAGACAAAAAAATTAGAACTTGACATTAAAATTATGTCAAATCAACCTCTTAGCAAGATTATTATCATTCAAGGTGGAAGAATTGTTAAAGAAAAAAAATTGGCTGGATTAACTGATTATGTAACTAAAGTTGATATTGATCCAAATATTGGAGATTGGATTATAGTACAAGTTTTTGGTAACTATCCTTTATTTGCTATGACCAACCCGATCTATCTAGATAGCGACGTTCAAGAAGTAACTTCGAAAGTCAAAATCATAGGACCGGAATCAACGCTAATTTACAATGGAAGCGTGAAAGTCGTTTCTAAAACTCCAAATGCTATGAATGCTTTGATACAAGCATGCATTATATCAGGTAATTCATGGCGTGAAATGGGAGGATTGATAGTAGAAATTGCAGGATACGAAATGCAGAAAAGTGCTGGATGGATGTACGAAGTCAATGGTGAAATTCCAACTGTTGGAGCTAAGGACTACTTTCTTAAAGACGGAGATGAAGTAGTCTGGTATTGGAGTAGTTGGTAAAGAACACCTTTGAACTTATTAACTCAATATCATTTGAAAAAACCTTTTTATATACATTTTTCTCTTAATTTTCGTACTTAGAGTCATTACTTTTAAAGGCAATAGAGCAAATTTTTTGAATCTGTTCCTTTTTTTATATTTCATATTTTTATAAAGCTTAATCTAACTTAAAATGGATATTAACTTAATTACTTTTTGTTATAGGAAATAAACAAAAAGTTTTTCACAAAAATAGTTTTTGTATCAAAACAATTATTCTCATAAAACATCTTGTTATATGTACTTGGTATCATATAATTTAAAGAAGCATGTGGCCTTAGGTTATGATAGAAAAACATATAAGCGTTGTAAGCATAGAAAACATCTTCTATACTTTCAAATGAGTTAAGTTGAACAAACTCACATTTGAAGCGTTGAATAATTTAATTCAATGAATGCTTGTGAATCAGGATTGTTTTTGTATCGAAATTCAGGCGTTATCTCCATCTCATTCATAAAGCTTCAATTGCTTTTGATTTAAATTGAGGACCATTGTCTGTTCTGATTATGAGTTTTGTAGAACCAGCGTTCTGTACAAAACAGTTTTTTTACAGCATTCATAAAATCTAAGATAATTCAAAGTAACATCGTAACTTCTTTATTTAGAAATTAAAAGTAAATCACCGAATAATCAGAAATAATAGATTTAGGTCTTCCTTTTTTGTTATCAAAAACATAGTCATCGTAATTTGATTCTATGTATTTGCTAACCCATGAAGAAATATTGTTGATAAGCACAGAATATTCATCAGATAGCTCTCTCATAATTTTGTTACTGTTAAAGATACTTTTTAACAAATTGAAGTTTAAAATCATTAGAATAAAGTTTTTTCTTTTTCGTAATTTCACCGTTTGGTTTTATTTTATCACTTCCTTCATTTTTCCCCAATTCCTACAAGGGTGATTATGAGTTCTGAATGTTCATTTTGATACTGGTCATATACAAAACAAAATAACATAGAGAAGAATTACTTTAGTAAGATATTTGTTAAACCTCCTTACGTTTTAATGGATTAATAATGTTAAAAAATTACATCATAAAAGATAAATGTAACCTGGATTTAGTTTTAAAAGTATGTTAAAATATTGGTTTTGGAATTTCTAAAACGTCTACATTTATAAAAAGGAAGGTAAAAGCAGCATATTCATTACAAATGCGTGTTGGAGCATATTAACATAAAATGTTTTTCATCAAATTGAAGTTTATAATTGTTGGTATATTTTTCAGTAATTTATATTTTTATTTTTATCGCTTTTGTATTATTTTAAATTTATTTCGTGCACTCCTAAAAGGAATCCACTATGAAAGCATAAATATACTTTTTTATGGAAAAGAAAAAATAAATCATAATTATGAGCATCATACAATATCAACTGTTAAGCATTCGCTGAATTTTATCTCGTATTCATAGAAGATTCGCTTCTTTAAACAAATTTATTAAGAGTGCAAAAAATATTTTTTTCAAGGAGGATATTTAATAATGAAAACATTAATTGAAATGCGAGGAATTACAAAAGTCTACCCGAATGGTGTAATTGCTAACAACAGGGTAAATCTTGAGATCAGTTCTGGTGAAATTCACGCCATTGTAGGAGAAAATGGTGCAGGTAAAACCACCTTGATGAAAATTCTCGCTGGTTTTGTAAAACCTGATGAAGGAGAGATTTTTTATAAAGGGGAAAAAATAAAAATTAGTTCTCCTTCAGAGGCACTTGAAAAAGGTATAGGTATGGTTCATCAACATTTTATGTTAGTTCCTTCTTTGACGGTAGCAGAAAACATTGTTCTGGGAATGGAACCTAGAAAAGGTTTATCTTTTGATTTACAAAAAGCAATTAGTTTAACAAAAGAGATTTCTAAAAAATATAATATGTACGTTAATCCAAATAGTAAAGTGAAAGATATACCTGTAGGAATGAAACAAAAAGTTGAGATCTTGAAGTCTCTTCTCCGTGGTGCAGAAATACTTATTCTTGATGAACCAACCGCTGTGTTGACACCACAGGAAACCGAAAGCCTTTTCGAATCTTTACTAACTCTTAAAAAACAAGGCCACACAATTATTTTCATAACTCACAAACTAAAGGAAGTTAAAAAAATTTCCGACCGTATAACAGTGATGAAAAAGGGTCGAAACGTAGCAACTATAGCAACCCAAGAGGTTTCAGAAAAAGAAATATCCCAAATGATGGTCGGGAGAGATGTAATTTTTGAAGTTGAGAAACTACCGGTAAAACCTGGAAAAATTGTCCTTGAGGTTAAAAATTTGAGAGCTTTTAGTGAAAATGGGAGAATGATGTTGAAAAATATAAACTTCGCGGTCAGAGAAAGAGAAATAGTTGGAATTGCAGGTGTTGCTGGTAACGGGCAAAGCGAATTAGTCGAAATTTTATCAGGTCTCCGAAAAGCAGAAAGAGGACAAATTCTAATTAATGGAATTGATATCACAAATAAGAGTACAAAAATCATTAGGAACAATAAAGTATCTCATATTCCAGAGGATAGGATGAAATATGGAACAGCCCTTGAGGCTACTGTTGAAGAAAACCTTATCTCGGATAGATATGATAAACCCGAATTTAATAGGATATTAATATTAAATAAAAAGAAAATTCAAACAGAAACAGAAAAACTAGTTAAAGAATTTAATATTGCAGTAAATTCAGTTAAAACAAAAATTAAAATGCTCTCAGGGGGTAATGTTCAAAAAGTGGTTGTGGCTCGTGAAATTTCTTCAAATCCTTGCTTGTTGCTCGCAAATCAACCCACTCGAGGCGTAGATATTGGAGGGAGGGAATTTGTCCACCGTAAATTAATAGAAATGAGGGAAAAATCTGTGGGTATACTCCTGATTTCCTCTGATATAGATGAACTAATGTGTTTGAGTGATAGACTACTGATAATCTATGAGGGTGAATTAGTAGCCGCATTTTCAGATGTTGATAAAATAAACGAAGAAGAAATAGGTTTGTATATGTTAGGAATTAAAAAACAGAATGAAATAACTCTGAGGGAGGAGATGATATGAAAAAAATTCAGGTGTTTGATATTTTACGAATTTTAATCGCTCTTCTAATTGCTTTCTTTATAGGATTTATAATAATATTGTTGGTAAGTGAAGAACCATTGTATGCTTTCAAATTATTTTTAGTTGGTCCCTTCTCCAGCCTGAGACGTATAGGTAATCTTGTTGAAATGACAATTCCTTTAATTTTTACTGGTTTAGCTGTTGCTGTAGCATTTGAAGCAGGACAATTCAATATTGGAGCAGAAGGTCAATTCTTCTTTGGAGCAGCTTTAGCAACTATAATGGGAATCATTTTTAAAATCCCAGCAATTCTGCATGTTCCATTGGCATTATTAGGGGGTATAGTTGGAGGTGGTTTAGTCGGAGGGATTCCTGGGCTTCTAAAAGCTAAGTGGCAAGTTAATGAATTAGTTTCTTCTTTAATGCTAAATTTTATTTTCTTACATTTTAGTCTCTACTTAGTAAATAATCATTTTCGAGATGTACATACGGGTATTATGGCTTCCTGGAAAATAGAAGAAACCGCTTGGTTAAAACAATTTATACCAGGAACCCGCATTCATGTAGGTGTCTTTATTTCAATCATAATGGTCATTTTTACTTATTACTTCCTTTATCGTACAAAATGGGGGTATGCTCTTAGAATGACGGGTATTAATAAAGATTTTGCAATTTACTCAGGTATTAATGTCGCATCTGTAATTATTTATTCTCAAGTAATTAGTGGGGCTCTTGCTGGATTAGGTGGAGCTATCGAAATACTGGGTATTCATCACCGATTTCAGTGGCAAGCATTACCAGGGTATGGCTTTGATGGAATGATAATTGCTATAATGGCTAAGAACAACCCAGCTTTTATTCCTATAGCGTCATTATTTTTAGCTTACATTAGAAAAGGGGCTGAGGTAATGAACATGATGAGCGATGTTCCAGCAGAAGTTGTAAATATTATCCAGGCAATAATAATTTTCTTTGTAACAGCTGAAGCTTTTTTAAGTAAATATCAACATAAGCTAGTGGTTAAAGAGGTGACAACAAATGGTTAAAGTTCTTCAAGGAATTTTTACAGTTTCTTTTTTTCATGCCATTTTTAGAGTAACAACCCCTATTTTATTTGCTTCTCTGGCGGCGTTAATTTCAGATGTATGTGGCATCGTAAATGTAGGAATTGAAGGGTTAATGTTAATATCGGCCCTAACCGGGGTAGTGATAAGTGCCTTGACACAAAGTGCTTGGTCTGGCATGATTGTTGGAGTTATAGTTTCAGCATTATTTTCTCTTCTCCTAGCATACTTCCATTTGAAATTAAAAACGAACATTATCCTTGCGGGAATTGCTTTGAACTTGATGGCGAGTGGTGGAACTGTTTTTGTGTTAGCAGTCCTTACTGGTCAAAAAGGTGTTTCCACAGCTCTTAATAGTAGAGTTTTGCCTGATATTAGAATTCCTTTCATTGACAAAATTCCTATACTTGGTGAAATTTTATCTAATCATAATGTATTAACATATATTGCCTTTATTTCTGTTCCTCTTGTGTGGTACTTTATGTATAGGATGCCTTTGGGTTTAAAATTTAGGACAATTGGAGAAAATCCTGAAGCTGCTCGTTCAGTTGGGATCAATGTCCACCGTCTTCAATACCTAGCACTGGTTTTAAGTGGTTTATTTGCAGGCCTTGCAGGTGTTTATATGTCGATGGGTTATGTTTCTTGGTTTGTTCGAGACATGGCCGCCGGTAGAGGTTTTATGGGTCTTGCAGCAGCTGCGATGGGAGGTAATAAGCCTTTTCTTGTTATGTTAGCTGCACTATTATTTGGTATTGCTGATGCTTTGTCAAATTATCTACAATCTTTGCGAATTCCTTCTGAAATTGTTCACATGATTCCTTATCTAATAACTGTTGTCTTTCTTACTATATATGCCATATTTTTGCACCATAAAAAAATGAAAAAGATTACTTTTAGTGCAGATGATGCTTGATATTTTGCGTTAAAAAGAAAAGTCAAGGCAAAGCCCCAAATTAGGTGTTACTTAATTAATATTATATGAGGAGTGTGAAACATGAAAGCATGGAAAAATGAATTAAAAAGAAGAAAAAACGCTAAACCATCAAAATTAAGCGAAGAAAATTGGGGAAAAATGCAAGAATTAAGCATATTTCCCGACGATTTACTGTTAGCTTTTTGGGAAAGCAATGTACCTGGTTCCGATGCTCCAGAATCAATGATTGTTGGAGCTGTCCAATCAGTTGAAAACATGGGGAGAGATGTTTCAAAAGCAGAAATCTTATTAGAAAAAGGATTTCAATATCTAACGACTGGTGACTACCCAAAGTTAAAAGCTATAACCAGCGAAATATTTTATTTGCTCGACAACGCTCCAATCATAGAAAGTCATAGTTTTCACAATTATAGTAGACCTTTAAAATGGGGAGAGATTTCCAAATCTTTTCCTCAAACAAAATTCACTCCCTCCAACAATGTTGATCTAAAAGATAAAATTCATGGTGGATGGCTTGGACAACTTGCAGGCGGTTCTATGGGTACAAGATTGGAAGGATACACTCATGATGCTCTAGAACAAGTTTATGGGGATGAATTAGGTCATTATATTGGAGAGGTGTCTACTTTAAATGACGATGTAACTTACGAATTAATCTTCTTAAAAACATATGAAGAAAAGAAAAAAGAAATATCTTCTACCGACATTGCAAAAAATTGGATTAGCTACATTCCTTTTGGATGGAGTGCAGAATTAATAGCTCTTGAGAATATTAAGAGAGGAATTTTTCCGCCAGTCTCTGGATATTTTCATAATCCGTTCCAAGAATGGATTGGTGCCCAAATGCGATGTATGGTTCAAGGATTAATCGCCCCTGGTGATCCGTATAAGGCTGCAAAGCTTGCATTCATTGATTCTCAAGTTTCACACAGTGGAAACGGCATATATGGCGGGATACACTCTGCAGTAATGACCTCTTTAGCCTTTGTTCTAAACGATCCTAAAAAAATTATAATAGAATCCTTGCAATATATTCCAAAAAATACAGAATTTAACAAAATTGTACTTGATGTGATAAAATACTGCCAAGAAACGAGCAATTGGCTTACAGTTTTAAGAAAAGTAGAAAACGATTTCGAAAGTTATAATTGGGTTCATCTTTACCCAAACACTGCAGCTGTAATAACTTCTTTATGGTTTGGAGAGGGTAATTTTGATGAATCAATGAAAATTGTTGCCTCTTTTGGATATGACGTAGACTGTAATGCAGGTGAAATCGGTACAATTTTAGGAATTATATACGGTAAGCAAAATTTGCCCAACCACTGGTCTAATCCTTTAAAAAACTGTTTAGAAACATATCTCCCTTTTTTCAAAAAAATGAAGATATCTGATCTGGCAGAATGGACATATGAACTAACAAATATCACCTGATATTTTAAAGTATTTGTTAAGAAGATAATTAAAGTGTAAGAAATATCTTTTTCCTTGATTACTGATTGAAAAAGAAAAAGCTAATGAATATTTGCAAACAGGTACAATTTATTTTCCAGTAGATCTTCAACTTGTAACAAAATAAAATTTGTAGGGGTGGGGAATTCTCCCCACCCATCATATTAATTGAATATTAATAACCATAAATGAAAGGTAGTAGGAGGGATTCTACGAGTGATTGCCGTAATAGGTAGTAGTAATATGGATATAGTTTTTAATGTTGAACATTTAACACTTCCAGGAGAAACTCAAAAAGCTAATTCTTTGAATTTTTATTTTGGAGGAAAAGGTGCAAACCAAGCTGTAACAGTTGCAAAACTGTCAAATAAAACTGTCTACTTTTGTACATGTTTGGGAGAAGATGAGTATGGAAATCAAATTTCTGAAAATTATAAAAAATATGACATTCAAGGATATTACATTGAAAAGGGTGAAAAGACCGGAAGCGCTTTTATTGAGGTAGAAAAAACCGGAGAAAATAGAATTATACTATTCACAGGAGCTAATGATAAAGTTGATAAGGATAAAATAGATTTATTTCTGAACAATTACGAAGAGAAGATAGATATTTGTTTACTACAAAATGAAATTCCCCCAGAAAGTGTTGAGTATTCAATTTTAAGGTTAAACAAAAAAGGAATCAAAATCGTTTATGATCCCGCTCCGGTAATGAGCACAAATATATCTGTATTGGGAAAAGTTGATTTTTTGACTCCTAATGAAACTGAATTTACATTTTTGTGTGATAAATTGAATATTCCTGAAAATTGGGTTTTTGAGGACAAAGCTTTAGCTTTTAAAAGATTATCAAAAGTTAGTAATTTGATAATAAAATTGGGAGAAAAAGGCTGTTTTTATATAGACAATAAAGAAAATTATGGTTATATAAAAGCTTTAAAGGTAAAAGCAATTGATACTACTGCAGCTGGCGATGTTTTCAATGGAGCGTTTTCTGTATATTATGAAAAAACGCAAAACTTTATTGACAGTCTTAAATTTGCAAATGCTGC
>JGI24503J29689_10047395_pt1 | contig 14023 bp, 11 predicted proteins | sample BioPla3RNA2_FD_29689 | JGI IMG/M metagenome (IMG submission 29689)
ACACGAAGTAAGAGTCAGCATTGAAGGCGGCTCTAAACGGATAAAAGTCTGCAGTTCCTGCCTCAAGGCAAATAAAGTTCGCAAAGTCGTCAGAGGCTAATATAGTTCTGTTCGGTTTTCGATGCAGCGTGTCTATTTAGGGCACCTTTGCATAAGGTATTGGGAATAGCCTGTTTAAAGACTATTCCCTATTCTTTTTATAGCTGAGAAAAAACACAATATGAAAAAGGAGTACACGATGTCCATAGAAGATGTACATCAGCAGGTATTGGACAGCTCCGCTATTTTGGATGAGGTGTTTAGAGAGATAGGCACCGTGATCGTGGGTCAGGACCACATCCTGCGCAGGCTGATCATCGGCGTATTGGTCAATGGTCACGTCCTCATCGAGGGAGTGCCCGGTTTGGCCAAGACCTTGATCGTGAGCACTTTGGCCTCTGTGTTTGATGCGGAAAACAAGCGCATCCAATTCACACCCGACCTCCTGCCCGCCGATATCACCGGCACCCTGATTTATGACCAACGATCAGGGGATTTCAAGCCCAAGAAAGGGCCTATCTTCAGCAACTTTATCCTGGCAGATGAGATCAACCGCGCACCCTCAAAGGTGCAGAGCGCCCTGCTGGAAGCAATGCAGGAGCGCCAGGTAACCATCGGCGACCACAGCTACGCCCTGCCTTTTCCCTTCTTTGTGATGGCTACGCAAAACCCGATCGAGCAAGAAGGCACCTACCCTCTGCCTGAAGCGCAGGTAGACAGATTCCTCTTCAAGCTCAAGATCGGCTATCCCAGCCTCCAAGAGGAACGTCTGATCATAGACAGGATGGTAAACGATGACGAGATCAGGGTGAATAAAGTGCTCTCACCCACTCAATTGGCAGGGATGCAGAAAGTGGTGAAGCTGATCTATATGGAAGATAAACTCAAGGATTATATCCTCAGCTTGGTGCATGCCACCAGGCATCCCGAACGCTTTGCCAAGATCAGCTCTCTCAATGGCTTAATCGAATATGGCGCCTCTCCCAGAGCCAGCATCTTTATGGCGCGGGCAGCCAAAGCGCATGCCTATCTCGACCACCGTGCCTACGTGATTCCGGACGATATCAAAGCGGTTGCCAAAGATGTGCTCAGGCACAGAGTCATCCTTTCCTACGAGGCAGAAGCGGAAGAACTCACTTCCGATGCCATCATCAACCGCATTCTGGACGAGATAGAAGTCCCCTAAAGGGAAGCAATATTGCTCACCCGCACTCCCGCCGAGATCCTGAGAAGGATACACAAGATAGAGATCCACAGCCGCAGGAAGGTCTCTGAGGCTTTCAGTGGCGAATATCACTCCAGTTTCAAGGGACAGGGCCTTGAGTTTTCGGAGCTGCGCGAATATCAGTATGGGGATTGCCACCGCAATATAGACTGGAATGTGAGTGCCCGCCTGGGTTCGCCCTACGTGAAGCTCTATGTGGAAACGCGTGAGCTGAATGTGGTGTTTTTGGTGGACGTCTCAGGCTCGCTTAACTTCGGCACCCGCGTGATGCTCAAAAAGGAGAAACAGGCGGAACTGGTGGCACTGCTGGCATTTTCGGCCCTTTCCAACAACGACAAGGTGGGCATGATCATGTTTTCAGACGTGCTGGAAAAGTATCTCGCACCGCGCAAGGGACGCAACCGCGCCCTGCAGATGCTGCGTGACATCCTCTATTACAAGCCCAGCAACACGCGCACCAACCTCGCCGCTGCCTTTGAATATGCCAATCTCATCCTCAAAAAACGCAGCATCATCTTTGTGCTCTCAGATTTTGCCGATAAAGACTTTATGGACGCACTGGCTATCTTAGCCAGACGCCACGATGTGGTCGCCCTGCAGGTCCTCGATGAAGCAGAGCAGCAACTGCCCAATGCCGGTATCCTCAATCTTTATGATCCCGAGACAGGCTTTAGCATGTATGTGAACAGCTCTGATCCTTTCTTGCGCAGGAGATACAAGTCCCAGTTTGATGCCCAGCAGGACAAGCTTGATAAAGAGCTCAAGCGGGCCAAAGTAGACCATCTGTGCTTTTGTGCCTCGGATGAAGTGAGCCGCATCCTCAGGGAGTTTTTCCAGAAGCGCAAACGCATGCGGTATCTCTAACCCAAACAATACAATAGAGATTTATTGTGTCCGTTTATCTATATACTGTCCCACCCACCGCGCCCTTACCGACCCACGGGGAGATGCCGTGGAGATACTCGGGTTTTTCCCGGGAGGCACCGAGTAATCACCGGGCGGCTCAGTAAGGAAGAGGCAGGAAATCAGCATGGATTCTTTAGTCAGCACAGCAGCCGCCACACTATTTGGACAAAAGAAGAGAAAGCTCCTCGCTCTGATCATGCTCCTCTTGAGCTTTGGCTGCCTGCTTTTTGCCGATGAAAACATCCTGCAAAGCCTGGAAAACGACGATGACCTCAGCGTGGGAGACCGCTTTTACTTCAATCTCAGAGCCGAATACCCCCTCAACCGGGTGGTGATACCGGATACGCTCACCAACTTCAAAGTAATAGAGGTGGAGCGCATCACTGAAGTCGGATTGCCTGCTCATTTCAGGCTCACCATCGTGCCGCTGCTGCCCGGCTACCACAGCTTTCCATCCCTGCAGGTGCAGCCGGTAGATAGCGGCAATCCAATCGCATATACAGACAGATTCCGCCTCAACATCATACCCGTGAGGGCAGAATCGGACACCACCCTGGTAGACATCAAAGCCCCGCTCAAATACCCCTTTCAAAGCCCGGGCTGGCTGTATATCTTGGCAGTCGTTCTGCTGCTGGTTTTGGCCTTTCTCTTCTTTTGGTTTGGACGGAAGAAGGCCGTCCCTGAGCCGCTCAAACCGGTCGCAGCACCGGAACCCAAACTGCCCAATTGGAAGAGATCTCTGCAAAAGCTCATCGAACTTCAGGACATGGACCTGCTGGGCAAAGATATGATAATCCAGCATCACTACGAGCTTTCTTGGATCTTGAGGGAATTCATCATGTATGAATACCGCATCGCTGCTTTGGAGATGACCACCTTCGAGATCAGGGAAGCGATCAGCAGAGTAGGAATCCTTGATGCGGGTGAAGTTAACCGCTTTTTGGCCTTCTGTGACATGGCCAAATTTGCCAAGCATAAGCCCAGCTTTGAGGAGACCAAAGCGATGGAAGATTGGCTCAAGAGCTACCTGCTGGCCTTTGAGGTGATCGAGGCGCAAAAGCTGCTCAACAGACCCCAGGGGGAGATCAATGCTGCAAATCGCTAAACCCTGGCTATTGCTCACCCTGCTGTTTATCCCGCTTTACTGGCTCATCAAGCGTTATCACACCAAGAAGCACCAATTGCGCCTGCCCTTTTCCAGGCTGGGAGAGATCTCCATGCTTTCCGGCTCCGGTAGATTTTGGGCTTACTTTTACCCTGTTTTGCGCAGCCTCATCCTCTTGGCCCTGGTCTTAGCGCTGATCCAGCCCCGCTTTGGCCGCGGTATCAAGGATAGCAGCTCCGCAGGCGTGGACATTGTCCTGGCCCTGGATATCAGCGGCTCCATGTTGGCAGAAGACTTCAAGCCCACAAACCGCCTCAAAGCCGCAGTAAAAGTGGCAGAGCAGATGGTGAAGCAGCGTCCCAACGACCGCTTTTCCCTGGTAGCTTTCAGCGAATACGCCCTCACTCAGAGCCCTCTTACCTTCGATCACGCCGCTGTTTTGGCCCAATTGGACAAGCTGGAAGTAAACAAGCAGGCCTCCGGCACGGCCATTGGAATGGGATTGGCAAAATCCGTCGCCAGACTCAAAAGCAGCCAAGCCAAAAGCAAGGTGATTATCCTGATCACGGATGGCGTAAACAATATCGGCGAGATCGACCCCATCAGCGCGGCGCATATGGCCCGAGCTCACAAAATCAAGGTCTATCCCGTGGGTGTGGGCAGCAGTGGACTGGTAGACTTCCCCTTTGAAGACCACATCTTCGGCAAGACTTATCGCAAAACCTATATCGAGCTGGACATGCACACGCTGGACCGCATCGCCCAAATCACGGGCACCAGGAAGGCATCTTTGGCTACCGATAGCGGTGAATTGCAACAAATCATGTCTCAGATCGACAAGATGGAAAAGACGGACTACCAGGTGCGCCTCAACTATATCTTTAGCGAAAAGTTCATGTTGCCCCTCTGGATTGCCTTCTGCCTCTTGGTCATCGAAATCTTTTGCCGGCTTTATCTTAAGCCCGTGCTGCCGGAGCCGTGATGCAACTGATCAACCCTCAGCTCAGTCTTCTGTTTTTGGTGGTGATCGCTGCCCTGCTGCTGCTTTTCTTCAGCAACAGACGCCGGCGCAAGCGCATGGCGCAGTATGCCGATGAACACATCACCAATCACTACCTGGCAGCCATCTCACCCTTTAACTCGCTGATGAAGAAGCTGTTGCTCATCCTGGCCCTCGCTTTCATTATCATGGCCCTGATCAGACCTCAATGGGACCACGAAACCAGAGAGACCCAAAACATAGGCGTGGACATCATCTTCTGCGTGGACATCTCACGTAGCATGGACGCCCAGGACGTCTCACCTTCCCGCTTGGAGCTTAGCAAATTACAGCTTCAGTCCCTGCTGGAAAGGATGGATTCGGATCGGGTGGGCATCATCACTTTTGCCGGGCTGGCCTCGCTGGAATGCCCCCTCACGGACGACCACAGCAGCGCGAGGATGGTGCTCAACAGCCTCAGTTCCGCAGACGCTATCCGTGAAGGCAGCAACATGACCGACGCTATCAATGTAGCCGAAAAGGCCTTCAATTCCGCATCCGGAAATGGCATTTTGGTGCTGGTCTCAGACGGCGAGGACCTGGAAAACTTTGCCCCGGGCAGAATCTCGCGTCTTGCTGCCAGCGGGATAAAGGTCTTCACCTTGAGCGTGGGAACGGAAGCCGGCGCAGTGATCTATCACCCCGTATTGCAAGAAGAAGCCTTTACCCGGGCCAACCTGGAAAACATGCAAAGGATAGCCACTTTGGGTGGAGGCAACCATTTTAACGTAAGTGCCTCAGAATCATCATCCGAGATGATCATGTCCGCCCTGCGTGAAGGCAGCCCCGGCGAGCTGCGTTCAAACCAGATCAGCGGGCTCAAAGAGCAATATCACATCTTTGCCTTTATCGCCCTGATTCTACTCGTGGTCGAAAGTCTCATCATCCCTCTCAAGCCCAAAACCAAGCCATTATGAAGAAGTTAGCCAAAGCCCAAAAGATAGTGTTAGTCTGCTTTGCGGTCATCCTGCTCCTGCTGTGTGCCGAGCTGTTGCTGCGTCCCCGTGCCAGCAAAAACACTCTCGCCACTCTGCTCTACAATTGGGAGAAGTACCGCTCGGCAAGCAAGATTTGGGACCCTCTGGCCGAGAAGCAGGATTCCGATGCAATTCCCAAAGGAAACGCCGCCAAATCACGCTACAGACTGGGCGATTATGATAGTGCTGATCAACTCTTGGATGAGGCTTTGAAAGCCGACAAAGAGAGCGCTCAGTTGCACTACGACAGAGGCAATGCCCAATATCGTAAAGATGAGCTGGACGAGGCTTTAGAGAGCTATAAGGCAGCCATGTTGGCAGACCCGGATGACCAGGACGCCAAGAGCAACTATGAGCTGGTTCTCAACCGCAAAGGCTACAAAAAGCCCCAAAAAGAAGATTATGACGATGAGGAAGACCAAGAGCAGGACAGCCCGCAAAACGATTATGACAACACGCTCAACGCCTTGGACGAGCAGGAAGCTTTAGACCGTCAAAGGCAGGAACATCAGGTGCAAATCCCCAGACAGAGGTGGTGGTGAAAAAGCTGCTTCCCCTCCTGATTCTGCTACTGAGCCTGTCTGCCCTGCAAGCCGATGTGAGCGTCAAAAGCTCCGTAAACAAGCATACCCTATACATTTCAGACACTTTGGTGCACACCATACGCATCACAACGGATTCGAGCCAAAACATCCCCGCCCCCGCTGCACCGGTGGCGGATGGTTTGAGATTGATCAACCAAAGTAGCTCCACAGAATCCAGAATCAGCATCGTGAACCTGAAATATGAGCGCAGCATCGTCTACAACTACCTCTTTTACTACAAACCCACACGCACCGGACGCATCACCATCCCGCAAACCAGAGTCACGGTCAAAAACAGTGTCTATTACAGCCAAGCCATTACCGTGGAAGTGCTTGCCGGTGGCAGTTCCTCTCCCCCGGCCGACCCCTATGATCCTTTTGACATGTATGACCACACCCCCAGTGCGGAGGGTGAATCCTTTGTGATAGCTTTCCCTGAGGAGAAAAGCGTCTTTGTGGGCGAGCCTGTGGTGGTGGCCTACTATCTTTATACCACTCAGGAAGTTCGCTCGCTCAACCTCACGGAAGAGAAGGACTTTGAGGGTTATGGGAAGTCACTCTATGAGCAGCCCCAAAACCTCGATTTTGAGCGCACCACCTATCGCCAAAAGAGCTACAAACGCAGCTTGCTCAAGAAGATGGTGCTTTACCCCCATCTGGCCAAGGAGATCCAGGTTCCCCAATTGGTAGGCTCCATCAGATACCTGAGCTATGGCTTCCAAAACCGTGGCTTCAGGTCGCAGCCGGCCTTTGTCCAGGTCAGGGAGCTGCCCCCGGGTGCGCCCAAAGGCTATAGCGGCGCTATCGGTTCCTTCAACCTCAGCCAAAGGCTGTCTGAACATAGCCTTAAGCTGGGTGAAGCCGTCGTGCTCACCATTCAAATCAACGGCAAAGGCAATTTCAACCAGTTCACCGCCCCCAAATATCCATCCACCTCCGCCTATCAAATATCCACACCCAATATCAAAGACCAGCTCACCTCGGGCATCCAGGGTGTAAGACTCTTGCAATATACCATCATCCCCAAGGTCAAAGGCGAGATCAAGCTCCCCTCCTTCAAGTTCTCATGGCTGGATTCGAAGACGGGGAAGTATATGAGCTTCAGCACCAAAGAACAGACCCTGAATGTGAAGCCCGGCTCACTTGTCCCCGGCTCTCAACCCTCCAGGACGCTGAAGGAGCTGCAGATGCTGGGGCTCAGCGGCAAGACAAGCTACCAAAACCAGGGCCCCATCTACCTCAAGTGGTGGTTTTGGAGCATCCTGGCCCTCATCATCCTCAGCCTCATCCCCTCACTATACCTGTATGACAGACGCAGACAGCAGGCCAGATACCCCAAGAAATGGCAGCACAAACAACTGCATATCACCCTGAAGCGGGAGCTGCAAAGAGCCAATCAAGCCGCCCGGAATAAGGACCCTGAGTTTTTCCAAATTGCCCAAAATGCAATCCAAAACTACCTGAATACCAAATACGACCTCCCCGCCCATCTCTGCCAGGCAGAGCTCATGGATGCACTCGCCCAAAACGGTGTAGATGCAGAGCTTATCGCTTTGCTCTCCGCCTTTTTCACCCAAATCCAAGCTGCGAGATATGCCCCCACCTCTGAGGAGCAGGATTCCTACCAGCAGTTGGCTAAGACTTTTGGACAGATCGTAACCGCATTGGAGCAAGCATGAAACGAACGTTAGTTGCCCTCTTCTTTGTGCTCTTCATGATGAGCTTGGCAGCGGATAACGGCATCAGTTCCTCGATTGTAGACTCATCTGCCCTCAGCGAGGATCAGGTGCTGCTCACCAAGCTGGAACAGATAGAAAAGCAAGGCATCAAAGACGCAGACCTGTATTATGACATCGGCGTGTGTCACCATCGCTTGGGCAATATTGGTTTTGCCACCCTCTACTACCTGAGAGCCCTCAATCTGGACAGCGCGCATGCACAAAGCCAGCACAACCTGAATGTGCTCCGGAAGCTGAACCCCGAGGCTTTTGAGCCCAAAAACCTCTACCTGATCGAGCTGCTGAAACGGATCATCGCTTGGCTAAACTACCCCCGCTTAGCCGTCCTGATCCTGATCTTCAGTCTCCTCACGGTGATCTGTATCAACTGGCTCATCCACCTCAAACCGGAACATGAAAAAGGCCCGCCCGTTTTGCTGCTCACCCTCAGCTCGCTCTTTTTGCTCATCTTTGGGCTCTCTTTACCGCTTAAATTGCACAGTGTAAGGAAGGACATGCGCGCCGTGGTGGTCAGCCCGCAGGCCTTCGGTTTCAAGTACGAGAAACCCGGCGACAGCTCCACGCCCGTCCCTCAGGCATCCGTGGTGAAAATCATAGATCAACGCTCCGGCGTTTATCAGGTAAGAATCCCATCCGGAGCCGTTGTTTGGCTGAATGCTGCTGACATCAGAAAGGTGATGGAGTGAAGTCTCTCAGCCTCAAAACAGCCAATTTTAGCCATGAACCAAAGAAAAAGCTTGCCTTGAATGGCCATTTGGAAATCATGGCACTCTGACTAAGAATATTGTCCAAAACAGTGTAAGGAGTCCCTTAGAAATGTTTAAACTTGAAGAAAAGCACTTGGAAGCAGCGCAGAAAATAGCTGCTGCACACAGGACCAAGAAGAGCTGTGACACTTGCTATGATCGTGGCTGGATCGGTGTGAGCGAGCAAAACCTTCTGGTGCTTTGCACCCGCTGCGTCGATATGGAAGCTGCCATGGCAGAGTGGAAAGAATATGTGAGCAATCACGAAGAGCTCAAGGAGCACTTCAGCGACCTCTTTGAAGAGATGGAAGAGGCAGATAAGCAAGAGGATACAGGCTCTGCCATGCCCACCAGAACTGAACACAAGAAGGACCACATCAAAGCCAAACAGACCTTCGTCCCCGGTCAGAAACGCACCGGAAGGGCCAAAAAGATTTGAACAAATCCAGAATCTAATATACTGATACAACAAGAGGATAACAAACAACCAAACCATGTATAAAAGCATAGACCTAAAACAGAAAGCCAGTGTTCTCGAGGCTGAAATCCGCAGACACTGGGACGAGAATTCCTTGGCGAAGAAAAGTGAGGACTTTCGCGAGGGAAGCCCCAAATTTATCTTTTATGAAGGCCCACCCACCGCAAACGGCAAACCCGGCATCCATCACGTGATGGCCCGCACCCTCAAGGATGTGGTGTGCAGATACAAGACCATGACCGGCTTCCAAGTGAAGCGCAAGGCCGGATGGGACACGCATGGCCTTCCTGTGGAAATCGAGGTGGAAAAGCTGCTGGGCCTGGAAGACAAGAAAGCCGTGGAAGAATATGGCTTGGAGAAGTTTTGCCAACAGTGTCGCGCCTCCGTCTTCAGCTATGAAAAGCTGTGGCGCGAGATGACGGAACTGATGGGCTATTGGATAGACCTGGATGACCCTTACATCACCCTCACAAACGACTATATCGAAAGCGTCTGGTGGATACTGAACAACCTCCACGAGCGCGACCTCATCTACAAAGCGCACCGCATCGTGCCTTATTGCCCGGGTTGCGGCACACCCCTTTCTTCCCACGAAGTGGCCCAAGGCTACCGCGATGTGGAAGACCCCAGCGTCTTTATCAGGTTCAAAGCCTTAGACGAAGAAAACACCAGCTACCTGGCTTGGACCACCACACCCTGGACGCTGATTTCCAACGTAGCCCTGGCTGTAAACCCTGACGAACCCTACGTCAAGGTGCGCTACCAGGATGAATACCTGATCTTGGCCAAAGCACGCCTTGAAGTTTTGGGCGATGAATACGAAATCGTAGCTGAATTCCCCGGTAAAGAACTGGAGCACAGAGCCTATCAGCCTCTCTTTGAGTTTGTCCCCGTGGATAGGAAGGCCTGGATCATCGGCTTGGCGGATTACGTCAGCATGGAAGACGGCACCGGCGTCGTGCACACGGCTCCCGCCTTTGGTCAGGACGACTACACCCTGGGCCGCAAATACGACCTGCCTTTTGTGCAGCCCGTAGACGAAGAAGGCAAGTTTATCGACCTCGTGACACCCTGGGCCGGACTCTTTGTCAAAGATGCAGATAAGGATATCATCCGCCACCTCCGGGAAAGCGGCGCTCTTTTCAGAAGAGAACAGGTTTTGCACAGCTATCCCCACTGCTGGCGCTGCCGCAAACCCCTCATCTACTACGCCCGTGATAGCTGGTACATCCGCACCACGCAGTTTAAAGATCAACTGATAGAAAACAACCGCCACATCAAGTGGTATCCCAGCTTTGTGGGAGAAAAGCGCTTTGGTGAATGGCTGGAAAACAACGTCGATTGGGCCCTCTCCCGAGACCGTTTCTGGGGAACTCCCCTCAATATCTGGGTCTGTGAGCGTTGCAACCACAAGAAGTCCATCGGCTCCATCGCAGATTTGCTCAAAGAAGGACACCTCACTGACGGCTCCCCCGTGCCCGCAGACATCGAATTGCACCGTCCCTACATCGATGATGTGGTGATGGATTGCCCTGAATGCGGCGGCAAGATGCAACGCACTCCCGAGGTGATTGACTGCTGGTTTGATAGCGGCAGCATGCCTTTCGCCCAGTGGCATTGGCCTTTTGAAAACAGTGAGCGCTTTGAGACCGAGCTCTTCCCCGCCGATTTCATCTCCGAGGGCATAGACCAGACCCGTGGATGGTTTTATTCCATGCTCACCATCTCCACCCTGATCAAGGGCACCTCCAGCTTCAAGAGCTGCTTGGTAAACGACCTGATCCTGGACAAAAGCGGCCAAAAGATGAGCAAGACCAGGGGCAACACCGTCGACCCCATCGCCCTCATGCAAGAGCACGGAGCGGACGCCATCAGATGGTATCTCCTGGCAGTCAGCCCTCCCTGGGTGCCCACGCGCTTCGACGTGGAAGGCGTTAAAGAAATCAATTCCAAGTTCATCGGCACCCTCAAAAACGTCTATTCCTTCTACGCCACCTATGCCAATATCGACGGCTTTGACGCCTCCAAGTATGACGGAAGCGCCCGAAGAGCCGCCGAAGTGGACCGCTGGATCATCTCCCGCTTCCACACCTTGGTGGATCAGGTGCGAGATTGGATGGAGGTCTACGAATTCTCCAAAGTCACCCGTGCCATCCAGGACTTCGTGATCGACGAAGTTTCCAACTGGTTTGTCCGCCGCAGCCGCAGAAGATTCTGGGCCCTGGAGCTCACTCAGGACAAGATAGAAGCCTACCTCACGCTCCACGACATCCTCCTGGGCGTATCCAAGCTCATCGCCCCCTTCGCCCCCTATCTGGCGGAAGAAGTGTTCCGCAATCTCAAAGGCGGCCTCAGCGTGCACCTTTGCGACTATCCTGTGGCAGATTTGACGCAAGTGGACAAGAAGCTGGAAGAAGAAATGCGCCTGATCATCGATATCGTTGGCTTGGGCCGCGCCGCCCGCAACGCCTGTCAGATCAAGATCCGTCAGCCTCTGAAGACCATGTTTGTGCCCGCCCGCACCAAAGATACGGTGATGCGCATGTTTGACCTCATCCAAGAAGAGGTAAACATCCACGAGATCAACTTTGTGGAGGATGACGACGACTTTGTGAGCTTTGAGCTCAAGGCAGATTTCAAGGTGATGGGCCCCAAATATGGCAAGCTGATGAAACCCATCTCCGCCGCCCTGAGCAAGCTCAAAGGCCAGGAAGTCCTGGCCGTCCATGCCAAAGGTGAGAGCTATCCCTTAGCAGTGGAAGATCAAACCATCGATCTGCTGCCTGAAGACATCATCGCACACATCATCCCCAAAGAAGGCTATGTCTTTGAAAGCCTGAAGGATATCTTCGTTGCTCTGGACACCAAACTCACGGACGAATTGCTGCGTGAAGGCTATGCCCGGGAGCTGATCAACAAGATCCAGTTTACGCGCAAGGAACAGGACTTTGAGATCATGGACCGCGTGAGAGTGATCCTCAAAGCGGATGAGGACATCCAGGCTGCCGTGAACGAGCACCGAGATTTTATCATGAACGAAACGCTCTGCGACGAGTTGATTTTCACCGCTGATGATAGCGGCATCGCACCGCTGGATATCAACGGTAAAGAAGTACAATTACAGGTGATTAAGGTAGATTAAATGACAAAAGATTCTGGCCATGACATGATATACTGCAGCAATTGCGGCAGGAACCTGGCTGATAACGCCAAGTTTTGTGCATTCTGTGGAGAAGAAGTACCAGAGATCAAATCAACCAGACCCAAACCCAAACCGGAAGAGCCACCTGAACCCGTGAGAAAACTATCTCCCATCATCACTTTTGACACTATGGCCAAAGGCGACGAATTCCAGGGCTTCCACATCACCAAAATGGTCACCAAGGATGAGGAAGGCATCAAATACTATGCCGTCAAAAACGACATCAAGTATGTGCTCAAGGTGTTTCACAAGTCTCGCATGGCAAATCCACAAAAGGTCTATGGCCTGCAGATGCGCCTGCAAGGGTTGCTCAATCTGGACCACCCCAATATCGCCAAAACAGATGAAGCAGACCTCACGGCCAATCCGGGATACATGGCCACTCGCTTTGTGCAGGGCATCAGCCTGGATATACTGAAGAAAAAGCATCCTGAACTGCTTACCGAAGCCCTGATCCGCAAAGTGGCAATCCAATTGATGCAGGCAGCCAAAGAAATACGCAAGCAAGGCCTCAGTCTCAGCAGAATGAGTGCCTCAGGCATGATGCTGGATGACAATAACGACCTCGTTTTGCTCTCCAGTAGCCTCCACCACGAGGACAACGACGAGCGCGAAGATATCTTCCACATCGGCGGCGTCTTAGCCCGCCTTGCCTGCGACCATCCCTTAGCCAACACCCTTTACGGCGACGAGGTGCTGACCGAGATCAAGTACCGCTATATCCCCGGCATCACAATTGGCTTCAACAAAGTACTGGCCGAATGCTTGCATCGTAATATATTGCAGCGCTATGCGGATATGGACCTCATCCTGGAACATCTCTATGCCTTGCCCAGAATCGAGGACGATGAAATTTGCGACACACCTCTGGATACCAATTTACCCAACGTCAAGACCAAGGATGATATGCCCAAAGTGGGCCCCGAATGGGGTTTTATCGCCCTCGTTGCCCTTGCCATCATCATCGTGGGCTTGTTTATGTTTACCAACCTCTTCAGCATCTTGTTCAGAGGCTCGGACAAACCCTTCAGCTTCACGGGCTTCCTCCCCACTCCGGACACGCTCAAGGTCACAAGCAACAATCAAAACGTAGAGTCCACCACTCAACAACCCACCCAAACCGAGTATGGAGCCCTCAAAACTCTGAGGGAGGGGCAACAGTATGAGGTTGATAGATATGGTCTCAGCCCCAATATCCCAGACCCCGCAACTTCAACCAGACCCACCACTCACCAGGCACCCATGCCCTCAAACATGGTGCGCTTGGATTCCGGCACCTTTGGTTTTGGCCGCCTCAAAGAAAACCTGAACCACAACGTATCCCTGAACAGCTTTTACATCAGCCGCTATGAAGTGACGCAGGCACAATGGAATAGGAGAATGACCCCGGCTAACGTGAGCACCTACGGCGAAAACCTCCCCGTGGACAACGTCAGTTGGATGAACATCATCCTCTTCTGCAACGACATGAGCAAAAGCGATGGCCTGGACCCCGCCTACATCTTGGATTATAGCACCAAAATACCAAAAGTCACTTGCAACTTCAATGCCAACGGTTGGCGTCTGCCCACCGAAGCGGAATGGGAATTTGCCGCCAAGGCGGGTGCACTGTTCGATTATAGCGGTTCAGACGACCCCAACGACGTAGCCTGGTTTAGAGACAACAGCGCCGGCCGCATCCGCGCCCCGGGCGGCAAAAATGCCAACGCCAACGGACTCTATGACATGAGCGGCAACGTCTCAGAATGGTGCTGGGATTGGTACGACGCCTCTTACACCCGTTCAATCCAACAGTTTATCAACCCCAGCGGCCCAAGTAGCGGCACCCAAAGAGTGATCCGCGGTGGCAATGTCATGAATGGCGAAGGACGCAACCTGAACATCACCTACAGAGAAAAAGGAAACCCCAACCGGGGCATACCCTACGTGGGATTCAGGTTAGTTAGAAGCAAGTAAACTATAAAGATAGCAACTACACTCATA
>JGI24503J29689_10045212_pt1 | contig 13953 bp, 10 predicted proteins | sample BioPla3RNA2_FD_29689 | JGI IMG/M metagenome (IMG submission 29689)
CTAAAATTACCAAATAGGTTATATAAATTTTATCGGAAAATCTAGACAAAAATGAAAAGTTATTGTATAATATAGGCACGGAACCGCATTAAGTAAGAAAGGCGTGATATTTGTGCCTAATGATATAGAAGTGATTGATAGATGGTCAGAAGGAAGACTCCAATTGATCGTTGGGTTATGTGAGAAAATGGGAGTAACAGAAGTTTTCAATAAACATTTAGAAAAGACAATGGGAAGACCCTCGGATATACCAGCAGGTATAGAAGCAGAGATAATGATAGCAGGTATTTGTTGTGATGAAGGGTATAGCGGGCTATACGCTATAAACGAATATTATCAATACAAGGATTTAGAGGGGATCTTTCACCATCCCATGGAACTATCGCAGCTAAACGATGATCGATTTGGGAACTTTTTAGATGCTTTCTATGATGCGGGTTGCAGAAATATCTTCCGCGAGATAAGCGGTAGAGCATTCACAGAATATGGGCTGAAAGTTAAGAATATTAACTATGATACTACGTCAAAGGTTATGTGGGGAGCGTATGAATATACGAATAACTCATCAGATTCAAATGATGATATAAGCTATATATCCATAGACTTTGGGCACAGCAAGGATAAGCGGGATGACAAGAAGCAAATTAAAATAGGATTAGGAACTACAAATGGCGTTGTAACAGATGCTAAAGTACTCTCGGGGAATATGGACGATAAAACATACAACAAAGAAAATTTAGAAGACGTAGATGAGCTATTGACTCAGATGAAAGTAGATCGTAATGAATTCTATTACATAGCAGATAGTGCTTTATTTACAACGAAAAACATAGAGAAGGCTAATGAGCATCATATAAAGTTTATCACCAGAATGCCTGATAATATCAAGGTTGCAAAGAAATTTTTAGATACTCCCTTACCAAACGATGCGCAAAGTATCACCATAAAAAATGCTCATGATGAAGAAATAGTATATAAGCTTATAGATACGCAGGAAGAGTATATGAAGGGAATCCCTGTAAACTTGCTGTTATCTATTCTACCTCATTGGAAGAGGCCAAGCGGAAGACTTGCCTTAAGAAAGTTGAAAAAGAGGAAGAGCAAATTCAAAAGGCATTAAAGAAGTACGGTAAGCGGACTTTTAAATGTATAGAGGATGCAAAGAGAGAAGTAAAACTGTTAAAAGAAAAGGTATATGCCAAATCAAAATATCATGAGATTGAACTCTCTATTATTGAAATCGAGAAGAAAAGACCTGGAAGGCCCAGTAAGAATCCTGATAATAATGATGTATCAAAGGAATATCGATTGCATACAGAGGTTCAATTAGACGAATTATGTGTTGAAGAAAGTATTCGCCGTGAATGTAGCTTTATTTTGTGTAGCAACGATCTTTTAATAACTGGAGAAGAGCTGCTTCGAGAATATAAAACTCAAAGCGACGTAGAGAAAAGGTTCAAGGTATTGAAATCCCCTAAATTTATGAATTCATTATTTCTAAAGAATCCTCGTAGAGTAGAAGCACTTATATATATATTGCTAATATCACTTATGATGATGACTGTAGCAGAAAAAATTGTCCGTGATAAATTAAAAGATAATGGCGACGTATTATATGGAATCGAGAATAGGAAACTTAAAAAGCCCAGCTTAACAAATATTCTAACGATTATGAAGAGGGTAAGGGTCCTAACATATATGGAGTCCGGAAAGGTGTTGAGAAAGATTCAAAATCTTGATGAAAGCTGTAAGAAGATAATTCAGTTCTTGCAAATACCAGAAAGTTGTTTTGTATGGAATGGTGATAGTCAGGAATCTCATGAATAAAAACTAAATTTTAACTATTGTAAAGTTAGATCTAATTGTGCGGAATATGAGGTTAAATATAAATAGGAGATTATTATTTATGTTGGAGGATTTAGAGCCGTATGACAAAAAAGAGGAATACTTTTAGTTTGCAACGAATATTAGTAAAAATTCAATATATAAAACAAAGCATGGATTTCTTATAAGTGATGAGATAGTTAATAACAATAAAAGAAGGAGAAAAGTATGAGTATAGCTACGCAAATTATTAATAATAATTGTTTGCCGTTTCCTAAAATTTTACAACTTGAAATTACTGATAGATGCCCCTTTAATTGTCCACAATGTTACCGACTGTCTTTGGCTGATAAAGATGCTGACATAAATCGTTTAAAATCGCTGATTTCTTATGCAAAAGATAGAGGCACCACGCAAATAGTTTTGAATGGCGGGGAGCCTCTCTTGTACAAACACATAGAGGAATTGTTAGTTTTTTTGTCACAAACAAATATTTATGTTAATTGTTTTTCAAGTGGTTATGGGTTAACGGATGAAATAATCAAATACTTGCATAATCCGTTTTTTAATTATTGTGTGTCACTTAATGGATCAAACAAGGCAATTAATGACTTATCTAGATGTGGATTTGAATATGCTGTTTCAGCGATGTCGATTCTTAAAAGCAATGATATTCCGTTTGGTATTCACTGGGTTGCAAGACATGACAACATCCTTGACTTGCCAAACCTATTATCTTTGCTGGAAAACAAAGGTGCAACTTTTATAAGTATAGGTTCAAATAAACTTACTCACAAGAGAGAAATAGATTCACCATTGAGTGATGATGATTTTAAAGAACTGGTTGGGTTAATTAGAAATTATTTTGGACCGATCAAAATTTTTATAGAAAATTGTTTTCCTGAATTGTCTTGGCATTTGGGATTGGGGCTTAAATCGCGATTTAGTGGGTGCGGAGCTGGAAGAACAATGTGCCATATTACGACAGATTTTCGATATGCTCCTTGTACCCATCTGCATTATTATGAAGAATATCCTTCAATAGAAGAGTATTGGACCAATTCTCACATACTGGAAAGCATTCGCAAAAGAAATGTTCATGACACAAGTTCATGTTGTAATTGTGAACTGATTAATAATTGTAAAATGTGTTTTGCAGCATCGAATGAAAGCTATAACAATCCAAATGCTGGCATTTTGGGGTGTAAAGTCAATTCTATAAAGGCAGGTGACTGAAATCATGAAGTCTAAATACATATTAAAAGTTGAAAGAGATGACGGATATTTTGTGGCTTTTAATTGTTTGACAAAAAAACTAATTAAGACATCCACAACAAATAAAAGCTCATTGATAGATTCTTTAGACGGTCATTCAAAAAACAACCGACTTAATCAGTACCTAGCACAAAATGGATTTCTTGTTGATAGTAATAAAGAAGAGACTAAAGAAACAGAGAATATATATCAAAAAGTGTGTAGGTCGAAAGAAGTTTTGAACATTATTCTTCTGCCAACATACAATTGTAATTTTCGATGCTCGTATTGCTATGAAACCTTTCCCAATATAGTTATGCAAGAAAACACTCAAAATGATGTTTTTGAGTATGTCGAGAAAATGCTTTCAAATTATAAAGCATTGAGCATCTCATGGTTTGGCGGAGAACCATTACTTGAACTCGATACCATTATTAGATTATCTGAAAAATTCCAGGCTCTATGCAAACGAGAGGGAAAGGCATACCTAGCAGATATTACTACTAACGGTTATCTATTAACAGTTGATGTGTTTAGAAAATTGCTCAAATGTAATATTAGGACATATCAAATAACTATAGATGGTTTACAATCTACACATGATAAATATCGACATTTAGTAAATGGTGGCACGACTTACAATACAATCGTAGAAAATCTTATTGATATAAGAGATAATATTAAAAGCACCATGTTTCAAATAGTTATAAGGACAAATATGACAAAAAATTTATCAAGTACATTGAACGAACACTTGGAATTTATTGATAAGGCGTTTTTGCACGATTTCCGCTTTAAGCATGTTTGCCGCATTGCATTTGCATATAACAATGAAAGCTTGAAGGAAGATTTGCTTAATACAGAAAATCTAATAAATTCTTCATTTAATAATCTGCCGCCAAACTTAATAAATAAAAGCAACAGAAAATATTTTATTTCGAGTTTCAAAGATTTTATTTGCGGAAAGGCTTCTGTATGTTATGCTGGTAAGACATCATCTATTGTAATTGATCCTCTTGGAAAATTAATGAAATGCACCGTGTGTTTAGATGATGAGAAAAATGTCGTTGGTGACATTTATACCGGTATAGAAAAAGATAAACTTAATCAATGGATTGAGCGTCCCAATGATACGGATGTAGCAAGGCTTTGTTCGGATTGCCCAATTTATCCCATATGTTTGAATGTATCTTGCCCGTATGAACACTTTTCTGCATTTGATAGAAAAAAGAGCTACTGTAGTAGTAAAATACGGGATGTTATGTTATATATTCAAACATTATCATATGACGATACGATCTGTGATAACATTGACTGTTATTTCACCAATAACAATAGAGAGGCCTAATCTAACGAAAGGAGGAAGTTCTTATGAAATTAAAAAAGAGTGCAAAGAAAGTGCGCCAGGTTACATTATTTGCTAACCCTGAATTTGGATGTAATACTTGTTGCAACTGGAATGCGGGCTGCTAAATGTCCATTTCTAGTACGTATAGAACATAATATTATATAGGTAATAACTAACTATATCAGGCTGGTCTTTTTGAAGGTCTCTCTATTGTTATTTTATAGAATTGTATTTACTTGGAGGTAGTTTATGAAACAGTTAAATATAAATGAAATTAATTCTATTCCATTTATAGATCGTGGTAGGGCAAACGAGATTGCTTTGGCTGCGTTGAACGAAGATTATGACTTGGAGCCTATTCTCGGATTTTTGCCATTCTTTGATTCAGACATTTCAAATAATATAATCAGGAAATCTTTAGAACAAAATGCAAACATTGAAGTTCTTTTGATGGCGATAAATCCCTTTACTGATAGAGCCATCAACGATATTGTGACACATAAAGCTATGAATAATGCTATAAGTGTTGAAGCAATAGTTGGAAAGGTTTTTCCGTTTGTAAGTTTTGATGTGGCAAATAGAGTGGCTGAGTATGCAATAAAAAACAAGTGTAATTCTGAGAGTTTGATTAATGCCGCTCTCCCATTTATTAGTAAAGCCATGGCAGATAAAGTCGTACTTTATGCAATAGAAAAGAAAACCAATCCTGAAGTGTTATCAACGAAAGTTTTTCCGTTTGTTTCCGGACATATTAGAGATAATTTAAATAAATATATTAGAAAAAGTGGATATGAAATCGAACATAATGATAGCTGTTTTAATTTAACTGAACTCAATGAATTATCACCGGGCCAAAAACTTGAAAAAATATTTCGGGAATCTGGTATTGCTTTGAATATTGAAAATCCAAATGAAGACCTATGTTTAGATTCATTACATTATATTTCTATAATTTGCGAAATAGAGAATGAATTTGATGTGGAGATTCCGAACGAGGTGTTTTCGGAAAACAAGATATCTTCATTTAATGATTTTCTTCAACTCTTAACCTCATTGAAGGAGGATTAGTATTTATGTCGTATAAAACATCTTCATATATTTTAAAAACACAAAACAACGACGGAGAGTTGATTCTAAAGAACACGTTGACGCAAAGCATGCTAAAGGTGCGAACAGATGACATTGATATTATAGAAAAGGTTTTAGAAACACCGAACGCCTTTGATGAATCAAACTCTATTTTTTCTGAATTATACAAGTACGGATTTATTGTAAATGATTATGTGGATGAAGCACAAATCGTTGATTTCCTTTTTAATGATGCGGTATATGGGAATAATGTTTTAGAATTAACCATAATACCGACAAATGCATGTAACTTTGATTGTGTTTATTGCTATCAAAGCGAACCGTATTACTATATGTCGGACGAAATAGTTAATAGAATCATTTTATTTATCAAAAAACATTTACATGAATATTCCGGAATTCTCATTTCTTGGTTTGGTGGAGAACCATTGCTTGCAAAGAAAATCGTAGTTGATATGATGAATAAGATACGAGCAATATGCCTTGAAGAAAAAAAGCCATTTTATTCTAATATAACAACCAATGGTTATGAGATGGATGCGAAGACATTTAGAGAATTAGTTGTCAATCATGTGCGTTATTTTCAAATCACTCTTGATGGACCTAAAGAAATACATAATATACAGAGATCACACAAAACAAATAGTGACTCCTTTGAGCGAATTGTTAATAATTTATTGGAAATCAAAAACAAGTTTTCACGGTTCAGTTACAAAATTGCTATTCGAGTAAATGTATCCGCAAACATGCGTCCATATATAAATGATTTTGTTGACTGGCTATACAATAATTTCGGTAATGATAATCATTTTGTTATTGTTTGGGAGTTTGTGAGAGACTGGGGTGGAGAGAAGATTGAAAAAAATAGAGAGCTGATTTTTGATCATAAAACTTCAAACCATTGGTTGGATGTATTATCAAACAAAGGTTTTGCAATTAATATGGGCTTTGAGCAAACGGATTTAACAGTATCATTGTGTATTGCTTCGAAGAAAAACGGTTTTGTTATAAATCATGACGGGCAAATTTATAAGTGTGCTATGGTCGTAGAGGATCCTGAATTAAGATTCATAAATAATATCGGATTCATTTCGTCAAACGGAGACTTGGATTTGGACAAGGGTAAAATGGTAAAATGGATAGGACGTAACAAAATTGACAAAAAGTGTACGGTTTGTCATCATTATCCCGAATGTATGGGAATTAGTTGTCCATTAGGCAATCGAATTCTTAATCAACCTAATCGTTGCAGTGAGTTGTTTATCGATGATTATGAATATTTGCTTCGTAATCGAGATGTAGTAAAAAACATTCCATATATAAAGTAGTTTAAGGAGGTTTACGTCATTGGACAAATTGATACTAGCCATAATTGATAGTGGTGTAGACAAGTATATAAAAATTAATGGTGTAGGTATAGAACATAATGAGAATATTGATGAATATTTTGTTACCAATGAAGTAATGGATCAAAATGGTCATGGTACAATTGTGACAAATATAATTCGCGAAATTATAGATGACGAAAACCTATATATTGTAAAATTATTTGATCAGCAGGATGAAATCGAAGGAGAGAAGCTCGTTTTTGCTTTAAAATATCTGCGTGATTTTATAAAGCCTGATATTATTCATCTCAGTATGGGAATTTCGTTTTGCGATGACATTATTACACTTCGAGATATATGCCAAGATCTTGTTAAAAATGGCACGGTTATTGTTTGTGCCTTTGATAATAATGGTTCTTTATCTTATCCAGCGGCTTTTCCCTTCGTTATTGGTGTTGAAAGTAATGCATCTATAATAAAAACAACGGAGCATTATTTTCTGCAAGACTCTCCTATCAATATTGCGACTATCGGTTCAGCTCAGAGATTGTTAGGAAAAAACAATCGGTTCGTTGATGTTGTAGGCTCGAGTTTTTCTGCACCATATATTACAAGAATTATTGCAAAAAACATTCTTTTGGGAAATTTATCTTGCAACTTTGATGATGTATTAAAATTTTTGAAGAGTAGTGCCAAGAAAATATATTGCCCGGAACAACAAGAACCAATAGAATTGCCTTTCAACATAGAAAGGGCAGTTTTCTTTCCGTACAACAAAGAAATTAGTACATTGCTAAGAAATGCAGATACTCTAATATGCGAGCCGGTTGGAGTATTTGATGTCAAATATTTAGGAAACATAGGCAGGGATATTCCTGTTTGTGATGGCAATCATTTGATTATTAATACGATTGAATCAATCCCATGGGAATCTGATTTTGACACTGTAGTTTTGGGCCATTTGAAAGAGCTAAGCAATATTTCTCAAAAGAACTATTTGAAATTTTTTATAGAAAAATGTGTTATATACAAAAAGAATGTTTATGCATTTGATGATGTTTCTAAAGAGATAAAAGAACAAATGAATTCCGCGGGTTTAAAACTATATACTCCAGTAATTAGTAAGAACAATGTACCACTTGGTTATGAAGGTAGATTAAGACAAATTGGGAAGCCAATACTGTGTATTGCGGGAACATCACCCAAACAAGGAAAATTCAGTCTGCAACTGCAACTCAAAAAAATATTAAGCAAGACAGTTCGTGTGGGATTGATTTCAACGGAACCATCTGGATATCTTGTCGGCGCTAATGCTGTTTTTCCTATGGGGTATGATTCCACAGTCAAATTAGAAAAAGGAAACGAGTATATATCAACAGTTAACTATGTTATGGGAATGATAGAGGATGAAGATGTTGATTTAATAATTACGGGTTTGCAATCACAAACTATTCCTATGAAGTTATGTAACCAAAGAGATATGGTGATTTTCAACCACTATTATTTGTTAGGGGCAAACCCAGATGCTGTTATTCTAATGGTAAATGTATTCGATGATTTTGATTATATACGGAGAACTATTCAATATATTGAGAATATTATAATATGTGATGTAATTGCGCTTGTTGTGTTCCCGATACAACGCACTTTTAAATGGAATACTTTAGGTGATTTATCCGTTAGATACGATAATAATTCTATAGAAAAAATTAAAGAAAGACTAAAAAACGAATTTAATAAGAATGTGTATATATTAGATGATGAAAAAGACATGGATGATTTGAGCAATCGATGCTTGACTTATTTCGTGGGCGAGGAGTGAGCTGATATATGTATGAACTTCCAATTGTAGTTGATTCAACCATAAAAACAGAATGTTGGACATATTATAAGACGTGTATTCTTGAAACGAATAAATTCGGTCAGAATTGGCTTTCAACTCATATGAATATTTTTTTAGACGGCAATAATAATGCTATGTTCGGTGATGGTTTATCAATATATCCGCTTCAGTATTTCGAGACGATTTTAAAAATACAAAGTGCTGATATTGGAAGAATTAAGCCAGACTTTATTGTTGACTACATTAAAAAATCATTACATCAGAATTATTACATTGTAATAGATTGTAATATTGCAAAAATTTCGCTTGTGGATGACAGCAATTTTCACATACACGAGATATTAATATATGGGTATGATGATTCTGAAAAGGTATTTTTGTCTCCATTATTAAATAAAGAAACAGGAAAACCAGAAGTATGTAAAATTTCTTACGATAGGATACAGGCATCTTATAAAGATATTCGTGAGCATTACATAAATAATCCGGATACTGAGTTTTGGCGATCATATTCTTGGTACTATCCAATCACAAGATTGAAATTAAGCAATCAGTCTGTTTGTAAAAGTGGTTTAATTTATGGAGCATTGAAGAAACTCAATGATGAATATGAGGTGGAGTACCGCACATACACTCGATACAATGCGAAAAAAGAAGTTTCTGCTGTTATTAGTCGGTATGCTGGAATAGGCTGTTTATTTGGATTAGAATCAATTCTCACTAAAACACTTAATGGCGAATATGATTTGAAATCCAGTGCGACAGATTTAACATTGTCACTATTGCGCTTGTATGAGCATCGTCAAAATTTAATACAAACTCTAAAATTACTTGATCTACTTACTCGAGGTTGTATTTCAAAAAGCGGGGATCTGATCGATCAGTATATTGATCTGTCTGAAAAGATCAAAAAATGTTATTCAATATCTAAGAAATGGTATATTACTGGTAAAAGCAACTTATTAAACGATATGATAGATATTCTTTCATATAATCGTGAACATGAAGTTTATATATTAAGACATTGCTTTGACATAGTGCATAAGTACTTGAACAGGAGACGCAATAATGGGAAAAAACAGCGACAAGAAAAGGCCTAGTCACACTTTGATTAGTAATATTGGTTACATATTTCGACTTCAATGGAAGTATAGTAAAGCTTCATTGCTTTTATTGCTTTTAGGTGTGCCAATATCGCTTGGAATTTCATATTGTGGAATATATATGCCCAAAGCCGTTGTTGAACAAATTATGACAGGCGGAGATTTTTATAAGGTATTTATTCCAATTTTGATAATTGGAATAATAACATTGTTCTTAAATATCTCAAATCAAATTATTGCGACAATAAATTTTGCTTTACTTCCAAAGTTTAAGAATTGCCTTCTAAACCTAAAAGCGGAAAAATGTTTAAACACAGACTATGAAAACATCGAATCGCCAAAATTTAGATTTCTTATGCAACGTGCCGATGAAGCATTAATGGGCTCAAACTCTGGATCGGCTGTTGAGCAAATGAGCAAAGGGAGCATCGCATTACTTACAAGCATTCTAGGATATATTATGTTTGGAACGGTGCTGAGTTTTGCACATCCTATAATTATACTTATATTAACAATAATGCCAGTGATAAATTATTTTGTGATTAGATCGATACAAAAATTTCAATATAAAAGCAAGAATGAAACTATCCCATTGGATAAAAAATTATGGTATATTGCCACTAATGCTGAAAACTACAAATCCGCAAAAGACATTCGAATATATGGTATGAATTCATGGCTTATAAATATGTTTAGGTATTTCACAAAAGAACGTCTAAAATGGGATGTGAGACTTTCAAAAAAACATTTTATAGCAAGCGTTATAGATGGTGTCATTATACTTCTCAGAGATGGTACTGCTTATGTCATACTTATATATATGGTTATAAATGAGCAAATAAGTATTGACAATTTTATTTTGTTTTTCTCTGCCGTTGGCTCTTTTACTAGTGCAGTCGGCAGCATAATTGGTCAATTCGCATCTATAAATTCGACAAGTTTAATAGTTTGTGACCTAAGAGATTTTTTGGGCTTTCCGGAAAAGTTCAACAGGCTTTCGTCTGATTCCGATATCTTCAATAGGGCAAGAAACAATCCAACTATAGATATAGATAAGGTTTCTTTTATCTATCCGGAATCAAGCAAACAAACAATCAAAGAGTTTTCAATTAAAATAAACAAGGGTGAAAAGATTGCCATTGTTGGATTAAACGGAGCAGGCAAAACCACCCTCATAAAGATGATATGCGGATTGTATACTCCAAGCGAAGGTAGTATTAGAATAAATAACGTAGATATAAAAGATTACAACATTGAAGAGTACTATAAGTTGTTTTCAGTTGTTTTTCAAGACCAACACTTTATGCCAGTGACGATAGCTGAAACGGTTGCCTCTACAAATTCGGACATGCTTGATAGAGATCGCGTTGATGAATGCTTAACAGAAGCAGGTCTTTGCGAAAAGGTACGTTCGCTCAAAAACGGAATGGATACTTTACTTAATAAGCAAGTAAATGCAGAGGGGGTTGAGTTGTCTGGCGGCGAGTATCAAAAATTATTGTTGGCGCGTGCAATTTATAAAGATTCTCCGATAATTATCTTGGATGAGCCAACAGCTGCACTTGATCCTATCGCTGAAAATAAGTTGTATTTGAAATATAACTCGTTATTTGAAGAAAAGACAGTAATTTTTATATCTCACAGGTTAGCATCGACGAGATTTTGTGATAGAATACTATTGCTTCAAGATGGTCAATTGGTAGAGTCTGGTACTCATGAGAAATTACTTAAACTTAATGGTAAATATGCGGAATTGTTTAATGTGCAAAAGAAGTATTATGTTGAAAGCGGAGGTGGAGTGCTGTGAATAAAATAGTAAGCAACATTCATATTTTGATTCACGGATTAACATATCTCTATAAAATTGAGAAGCTATATACAATATTGCATATAGCCGCTTCCGTAATGGCTCCTCTGCAACCGTATATTAATATATTTATGATGGCTAAGATTCTTAATGAACTTGCTGGAAAAAAAGATACTTTTACTCTTTTGCTGTATGTTGCGATAACAATTGTTGGAAATCTTTTATTTTCAATCATTCTCTCGGCGTTAAATCAATTTAAGAGTTTCCATTTAAATCAGTTTTACAAAAGCGAGAAGATGCTGTTTGCTGAAAAATCTATGTTAATGGATTTTGAACAAATTGAAGATCCGTCCATTCATGCTTTACTTGAAAGAATACAAAATGAGAACCAAAATGGTTATAATATGTTTTTTTTGAATATGTTCTCTGGTCAATTAATTGGTAGTATTTCGTCAATGCTTACATCACTTATGCTATGTACAAGTTTATTCTTTGACGCGAGCATCAATTTCTTTGTTAAATCGATTATATTAATAGCTGTTTCAATTGTCGTGGTAATTAATTATTACACAACAGAAAAGTCAAACCAGGTGAACTTAAAAATGTTCGAAACATTGATACCATTTAACGTTCAGTTTAATTTTTATAATGATTTTTATGAAGATTACAACGCAGGAAAGGATATCCGCTTATTTGGTCTGGGCGAATATGTTGCAAAAATACAAAGAGAACAGAACCAGTATTTAACAGATACGTTGTGGAAAAACAAAAAGAAAACACTCAAATATGTTTTTTTCAGTAGTATTTCATCAGGCATTCTCAATATTGTAATTTATGCATTTGTAATTAATGCATGTTTGGCGGGGAGCGTTGCTATAGGTGATATTACAAAGTATGTGAGTTGTATAGCACTCTTTGTTGGAGCAATGAGTGGAATGATTTCACAGTTTCAGTCACTTTTTAATAACAATAAATATCTTGTTAATTATTTCAAATATCTTGAAATGCCATCAAATTGTAAGAATGGAAATGTTGATTGTGCTGATGACACCGTATCCCCTTTGATTGAATTTGAAAACGTATCTTTTCGCTATCCGAATACGAGTTCTTATGTTCTCAAAAATCTATCATTTAAAATTTATCCTAATGAGCGCATATCAATTGTCGGAAGAAACGGAAGTGGCAAAACGACAATGATAAAATTGTTGTGCAGATTATATACTCCTAATGAGGGGATTATTTACTTTTGTGGAAAGAATATAAATGATTATGATTATGATTTTTATATTAAGCAATTGAGTACCGTATTTCAGGATTTTAAGATATTCTCGTTTCCTATAGGCCAAAACATTGCTGTAAGCGAAATTGTAGATGTTGATAGAGTTACGGAAGCCGCAAGGAAAGCGGGATTAGATCAGTTAATCAATAATATGCCTGACGGGCTTGAAACTCCATTGTATAAAGATTTTGATGAAGGCGGTATTGAATTGTCGGGAGGTGAAGCACAGAAAGTTGCTTTTGCTCGAGCTATTTATAAAGATGCACCTATTGTGATTTTGGATGAGCCTACTGCTGCCCTTGATCCCGTTGCAGAAAATGACATATATTCAAAATTTAATGATGTAGCAACAAATAAAACTGTCCTATTTATTTCTCACAGATTAGCCGCGTGTACATTTAGTGATAGAATATGTGTGTTTGACGACGGAACGATTATACAGGATGGTAGCCATACAGAACTTTTGAAGAATAAAACTGGTAAATACTATGAACTTTGGAATGCACAAGCTCAATATTATCAATGATTAAAGTTTCGACAAATTCAGTCCTTATTTTGGTGTTATAATACAATAAAGCAACTATGCGTTTTACAAATTGCCATTGGTTTTTATGACTTTGACGGATGAGATTTTGACCTAAAAGATGACTTGAATTGCTGTGGGCGATTGTTCTGAAGTGGATTTGAGATAAGTCCATGTGGGAAAGAAAGTCCGTAAAAAGCTTGTAAATGATCTTGTCAATATTACTTTACACATTTTTCTCGAACTAATTAAGTGGCGTAAAATATTTGGTAAATATGTATAATATCATCTCATAACTTATTTCTTTTCTTCAAAGACTACTCCAACGCCGAGCAAAAAGTTTTTTAAGTGCGGTTTACAATGAGGGGTTCCTGTATGATAGCCTGTTGGCTAGCCAGCCATCTATGCTCCTTAGCCTTTCTCCCTGCGCATACTTCGGGGGCATGGAGGGATGGCTCGCTGGCTGTTTATCATATAGGGGAGGCTCGTTGTCAACTGGATTCTTGAAAAAGTTTTTGCCCATTTAAGCTGCTGCCATATCATTTGTCGATTTAT
>JGI24503J29689_10034761_pt1 | contig 13863 bp, 9 predicted proteins | sample BioPla3RNA2_FD_29689 | JGI IMG/M metagenome (IMG submission 29689)
TAATATGTTATATGTTTCATTAAATTTTAGTGATGATTTATCTGATTTTTTAAATATTTTTGTGACTTATAGAAATGAATTAGCACAAGAAATTGCTGATATAGCTGCCGAAGTTGCTGATTATTATGGAATTGATTCAGTAGCTGCTGTAATCTATCATCAGACATTTAATTTTTATCCTGATGCATTTTTAAATAATAATTTATACTCGAATACAATAACTTATCAAAATGATTACTGGATAGTTTTTTATCCATACGTTCAAGTTGTATTAAATTATAAACAAAAAACTTATGACACATATTGGGCTTTTTGATAAGTTTATAGTATAGAATCTTTTGAATAACCTATTAGAAAATGGAAATATAAAGGATACCTTTGTGAGTTTGAAGATATTATATTATTTTATTTTATTAAATATTTTGGGAAAGCAGGTAAAAATGGCTACCAAAAATGTGAAAAGAGGCTTTGACCCGGATGATGAAAAAATATTTTCCGTTGAAAATATTGCAAAACTAAAAATTGTTCAAGAAGAGATAGAGTGGCTGCTTGAAAGGGGATACAAAATGAAACAAGTAATAGAATTTACAGGCAACCATTATCTGCTTTCTTCAAGAGCAAGAACAGCCCTTCAAAGGACAACATCATCAACAGCAGACTACGAAAAAAGAAGGTCCACGATGCTTCCTTTAGAATGTGCAAAGGAAGGCTGTCTGAATATTGACGGATTTAATTTAATAATTACATTGGAAGTTGCATTATCAGGAAGTCCCATCTTGCTTGGGAAAGATGGTGACTACAGAGATTTGGCAGGCCTCCGGGGTACATACAGACTTATAGATAAGACGAATGATGCTTTAAATCTCATAGGAAAAACACTAAGTGAATTAAATGTGCCAATGGTAAAGTTTTATTTGGACTCTCCGGTATCAAATTCAGGCAGGCTGAAAAGCAAGATATTGGAATTGTCAGAGCAATGGGGGATTCCGGTTGAAGTCGAGTTGGTTCCAAATGTAGATACAGTATTAGCCGGCAAGGAAAGAATTGTAACGGGAGATTCGATAATTCTTGATGTGTGCAAGAGCTGGTTTAATCTATCAAGAAAAATTATTGAGGATTATATACAGGATGCCTGGGTGATTGATTTAGGGTAGAGCGAATATTAAATAAGATTGTATAATAAGGGGGTAGTATGTTTTGACTGAAATAGAGAAAAAGTTTAATAGCGATATGAAAAATATCTATTGGGATGCAAAGCGTGAATTAAATTACACAGCTTCAAGGTTTATTCAATTAGTAACGGAAAAGGGCGGGCTAATGGCAGCAAAACAACTGATAACTAAAGAGGGTGGTACATATGGATTTACGATTCTATATGAAATGGGGAGATTAGATCTATCAGTTGAAGCTCATGTTTTAAAACCTGAATATGCAGAGCTGTTTACAGAAGAAGAAAAGAGAATATGCAGAGAAAGACTTAAGGAATATGGATATAAGGGATGAAGAACATCTTGGAATGTTTTAACCATTCATTAAAAAGAAAGGAGAATTATTTTGACTACAAAAAATCCAAACTATCGTTCTTATTGGAAAGGCGAATGGATACAAATGGGGGCAGAGAAGTTTAGAGGTACTAAAAATGGTATTAAACCTGCGTGCCCATTATTCAAATGGTTAAGTGTTAATGCACAAAATGATATCTTTAATATTAAAAATTTATTTGAGGTCATTGTGAATACTGAAGAAAGGGTTCTCATATTGACATTTTGGCATCCTGTTTATACTGGTAGCTCAGTAGAAGGATATGCATATATGGCACTTGAATATGATGATAGTGGTAATTTTATTTATAGCACCGAAATATTTTCTTTTGATGACAAGAATGCGGGAAAAGTTAAAATAAAGAATACAAGTGGTGCAAAGAAACGTGCATTGGAGCTACTGAATGAACCAAGTTTTAAAATAATATAAAGTAAAATAGCATTTGTTAATCAAACCATACTTATTGGCAAGTATTGCTTTCAAAAGGGAAGGAGATTTAATATGTACCAAGCAAATACATTAGTACTGAGAAGTAAAGGTAGTTATAAACTTTTAAAAATAAGCACAGGGGAGATCTATTATGTAATTGATACAAGTGGTAAAAAATCGACTCAACACTTTAATGATTATGAAGATGCTACAGATGCGTTTAATCAATGTGTAATGGAAGAAGAGTTCGGAGAAAATTAAGGATGTTTGGCGAATGGTACAAACAATATCGTATTCAATTTGATAAAAAATGGTAAATCAAAAGGATGCCATTGTACAAGCTTATATTTTGATATTATAAACTTGCTAAATGATTGAAAAATCAACTATAGTATTGTATAATAAATTTATATTATGCAAGATTACATATGAATTATTAAGTTTATAATATGGCTACAGGGGGAAAGTAATCATGAATGAATTTGCGAAAAGTATTTTGAATTATTTCGCAGCTTTTACTGAAACAAAATTCAGGTTTCAGAGCAAAGGTGTGTATAAGTGGACAAACGACTATTTAACATGCGATTTTTTAATATTTCCTGAATTTCAAAGGAAAATATTAGATGCACTTAAGACAGGCAAGCCCCTTGAATTTGCAATAAAAAAGGGAGAATATGTCATTGAGCTTGATTCTTCAGATTTTATTAATAGATTAATTAATCTTCTTAAATCAAAATATAACGTTGAATATTTAAATGAAGCAATAAACATAGAACGCAAAGAAAAAATAGACAACGGATTTACCTCCGAGGAACTTGAATCAATAGAAAATGAGAAAAAATTGCTGTATGATACATTTAGAACTTTTAATATTGCATTTAGAGAAGAAGTACATAACATATTTATGTTAATGCAAGAAGAAAAGAAGAAGAAACTCAATTACTTAATAAAAGACTTTCCAATGCCTATTACTACTTTCAATCCTAAATATTTTGAGCAGATTATTTATGAGAAAATAAAAGAATTTGTAGTAAACTCAAATTCTGTAGAAGAATTCTATAAGTGTGTTTTTGATTATATTTCCTCCTCATCATGGACTCTTGAAATGTATGATTTATATTCAATGATTAGAAAATTTTCTTATACACAATCTCAGTATAATGGAAGTGCTTACATATTTTTTCATGGTATAAATATCAAAAATGAGCTTGCAAATGACATTATGCCTATATTCTTAGCAGAAATATCAATTAATGTTGATATAAATTCTGTAACAATAAAGAATGAGAGTGGTGTAATATTCATTAATACCCCAGCAATAAATTCCGGAAGCTTTAATAATATATTATCAATTCCAAGAGCAGCAAGAATAGTTGACGCACAGGATTATATAAGCACAATTGAAAGCTTTCTGCAAGATAACTACAATTTTTATAATCCATTTTTATTGGAGCAAGGCTTTAATACAATAACAGCTTATAACAAACCAAATATTTATTTTAGATTGGGATTGCAAATAATCCAAAAGGAAGACAGAAAACTATTAGACTATTCTGAGTTAATTACACGCATTGATGCAGGTCAGGGAGGAAAATTTATTGAGTTAGTAAACAACTATGTCTCGGGCAATGTACCAAACACCACAGATGAAGTGAATAAAGAATACTCAGACAGATATGGAGCAAATAAAGCAAGTTCATTTCTATCAACAATCCCCCTTAATCTAAATAATAGACAAAAAAGAGTATTGTTAGCCTTAGAGAATCAAAAAAACAACATCATAGTTATAGATGGACCGCCAGGCACTGGAAAATCATATGTAATATTAGCGATGGTTTATTGGGCTAACCAAAATAAAAAGTCTGTCGTTATAACTTCACACAAAAAGGCTGCAATAGATGTCATTGATAGAATGATGACCGAAAGATTTAAAAAATTGCATCCAAATGCAAAGCCCTCAATAATGAGAATAACAAAAAAGAATTCTGATAGTATCAATAATTTTGAAAATACTTTAGCAAGTCCTGTTATATCAGCTGCTACAAATCGATATAATGAATTTAATTTAGATGCAGTAAACAAGGATATTGAAAAACAAAAAGAAATAATATATGGACAAACTGAACAATATTTGAATAATTCAAACATTTATGAAACACAGATTAAGAACTTGTTTCAGTTTGAAAATATTGAACAAAAATTAATCAGTGAATCAATAATAGCAGAAAATGACCGTCCGATAAAATCATACAATCAAACAGTTGATATTGACAAATTATCAGATTATATAAGAAGCGTACCTGATTTAAGCTCAAATATTACAATTGATAAATTTGAATATCTGTTATCAATAAAAGATTCAATACCTATACTAATTGAAACTTGCGAGCTAATAAATAAGATTAATATTAGTACAAAAGAAATAGATGATTTAAATTCTATTGATATTGATGTTTTAAATGATTATGAAAAAACAATAAAAGAAATAGAGAAATTCACAAAGCACACTTCAAAGGTTTTTACTGATGATATTGAAATAAAGCTTTTACATAGAGGTAAAAAGAATAATATCTTAAAAAATATAAAAGATTTATCGAGTCTCAAATATGAATTTGTAAATGATAATATTAAAATATTGTCTAAAGCGGGCTTAGATGAAATCAATTTAGAACAATTAATTAAAGCTCTAAACAAAATAAAAGAAATTGAAAAAAATAGAAGTAAAATAGATCAATTTAGTGATTTTTATAGAAACCTTGATTTAAGTCAAGCGGGAATGAAGGATATATATCGGTTCTTATTGTCCGTAAAAGAAATAATTCAAAATACAACAAGTGTTGAATTTGAATCAATAAGATTATTTTCCGAAAAATACTCTAAAATAATAGAAAAATCAGGGTTTGATAATAAATCGATAAATGGAATAAAGAATTTCTTTAGACAAAATGATAGCAACAGTTTGTTATTTAAGTATGTAAAATTGTTTGAAACCTTAACTACTGTTGAAAACTATGAATTGCCTAACCAAAACCGTATAAAAGATTATTACCAGAGCATAGAACGAAAGTTAGAAAACATTAATGACAGCAGATTGAAGAATTTGAATAATTATATTGGCGACATAAGCCGTATCGAAACAACATTGAAAGCAGGGAAAAGATTAAATAAACAAGAGGCTGAGGTGCTATTAAATAATGTTTCATGTATTTTGTCTGAGCCTGAATTATTATCCCAGTATTTACCTATGGATGAGGATTTAATTGATATTTTGATTATTGATGAGGCCTCTCAAGTATCAATTGCCGAATCAATATCACTAATGCTTAGAGCAAAACAAGTAGTAGTACTTGGAGATGAGTTGCAATATGGTGCAATCGGAGCAGTTAACGTAAACAAAGAATATTCATCAAAATATTTTAAGGACATTCTAGATAGTTATGAAAAGGAATATAATACGGAAATAGGGGAAGAACAGAAAAATCAGTTTATTGATGAAGTTTCCAAAGATATAGAAGAAGATGATGTAGAGGTTGAAAAAGTATATACTCCTGAAGGAGGAACAAAAGATTGGTTAAAGACATTTAATATTAGAACTTCAACACTTAATTTTGCAAAGGCACTAAGGAATTATTCAATTTCATTGGATACCCATTTTAGAAGTTTTCCTGAAATAATTGACTACTCTAATGAATTTTTTTACAAGCAATGTCAAATACCATTGATTGTGAATAGAATTCGAACAAAACCAATAAAAGAAGTTTTAAGATTTATAAAGGTTGAAACAAAGGGTAATTCAGGTAACAATATTAACTTAGATGAAATTGAAGCTATTAAAAATGATATAAACAACTTAATTGCAAACGGATACAAGGGTACAATAGGTATTATAACCTCATTTAGAGAACAGATGCAGGAAATGGAAAGGATTCTTAGAAAAGAAATGGATAATTACTTCATCCTTCAAAGAGACCACAAGCTTGCGATATGGTTTGTTGCGGATGTTCAAGGAGAAGAAAGAGATACCATATACTATTCTTTTGTTGAGGATAAAAAATTAGGAAATGGAAGCCTTAAATCAATATACCCTGTTCCTGGACAAGTTGCGGATGATATACATAAATTTAAAATGCAAAGGCTAAATGTAGGATTCAGCAGGGCAAAAGATTCAATGGTCTTTGTCCATAGTATGCCTTTAGAGGACTATTCTGATACAAGACTTGGTGATGCTTTGAAGCATTACAAAAATTTGCTCGAGCAAACAGTTGATAATTATATTGAGGATGAATCTATATTTGGTTCTGAAGCAGAAAAAGAACTTTATGCGCTGATTATTAATACTGAATTCTATAAGAGAAACAAAGATAATATTAAACTAATTGCTCAATTCCCAATCGGCAAATATATTATGGAAAGATATAAAAGATATATACCCAAATATAGAGTAGATTTTTTGCTCACACTTTCACAAGGAGGTAAGGAGCAATCCCTTATATTAGAATATGATGGTCTTGAATATCATACCAAAAATCCGGAAATTGTTAATGAATATAACTTCTCACAGGAATATCTTGAATATGATATACAACGACAGCTTGAACTTGAAAGCTATGGTTATAGATTTTTAAGAATTAATAAGTTTAATTTGATTCCAAGGGAAGAATATCAAACTAAAATAGATGTTTTAAATAAATTATTGGAAAATAAATTTAAGTGAGGTTATTATGGCAAAAATATTACTTACAGATGAAGAAATAAAAAAGCTAATTGAATGTATACAAGATGGTTCAGAAGTGCCGGAGGATTTAGTAATAAAACTCTCGCCAAGTTTCTTTGATAAATTAAGGTCAGCGGGGAAGTTCGACTACAAGGAACTTGATAGATTTAAAATACCAACTATTGAATATGCAGGCAAGAGACCTGAATCTGTAATATTGGCACAAGCAGCTTTAACAGGAGGAGCAGCACCCTTGCAGGTAGTGAGAAGCTTTGGTGAAAGTAGTGAAAACGAGTGGAGAAATATGATTGTCCAAGGCGACAATCTACAGTTTTTAAAGACTTGCTATATGAACCAGGATCCTTTAATTAAAGATAAGGTTAAAGGTAAAGTGAAATTGGTATATATTGACCCACCCTTTGCAACTAAAAGTGATTTTCAAGCATCCGATGGTGCGGATAGTTATTCGGATAAAATTGATAGAGCAGAGTTTATTGAAGGTTTAAGAGAGCGTCTTATTTACATTCGAGAGATATTAGCTGATGATGGTAGTATCTTTGTTCATTTAGACCAAAAAATGAGTCATTATATAAAATTAGTGCTGGATGATGTTTTTGGAAGATTCAATTTACAGAATGAAATACTATGGTGTTACTCAAGACCAGGTATAAAAAATCAACGATTTTTTACAAGACTACATGATAATATATTCTGGTATACAAAAACAAACAATTTCTTTTCTGATATGGATGCTGTTAGAATTCCATATTCCGAAAGCACAATTGACAGAAATAAATACGGTGCTGGAGGAAGTAAGTTTGCAGGAGGTACAGATTTAAGGCAAACTCATGAGTCAGGGAAAATACCTCAAGATTGGTGGTATATACCTATTCCTCCAGGAAATGCTCATGAGGTAACGGGATACCCGACTCAAAAACCAGAAGAGTTACTATTAAGAATTATCAAAGCAACTACAAAATGTGGAGATCTTATTGTTGACTTCTTTGCAGGTTCTGGCACAACGGCAGCAGTTGCAGAAAGGCTTGGTAGAAGATGGATTACATGTGATTTTGGCAAACATGCAATTTATATAATGCAAAAACGTATTTTAAATATAGCAGCATCAAATAAATTAGATATTTCTGCAGATAAAAAAGAAAAATATAATTTACCCCCAAAGCCATTTGATATTATATCTGCAGGAGCTTACGACTTTTCTAAGATAATGAATTTGAGGCAAAACAAAGACTCTTATATAGTCTTTGTTTTAGGTCTTTTTGGTCTTGCTAAGGAAGATAGTATTAACAACAAGTATAAATTACCAAATATCTATGCCTTAAAGAATGGAAATCCGGTGGAGATATACCCTGTATGGGACGATGAATATTTAAAAGATGTAAGAATAGATGAGGAATATCTCGAACAAATTATTTATGCTTCTGGAGGCAGACTTAAAGGTGATTATTATATTATTACACCGGAAACATGCACTTTAATTGGTGATACTACTATAAAAAACTCTCAAGGTGACAATGTCTATTTTCATATGCTTAAATTCCCTTATAAAATTTTGGAAGATGTATCAAGGCATTTCCAGATTGAAGAACAGCCCTGTGATGCTAATGAAATCAATAGGCTTATTTCTTCAACAGGATTTTATTTTAATGAAGATGTAAAAATTGAAATTAAACGTATTAAAAACGGTTTTAAAATTGAAAGCTTCTCTACGAATATATTGGACTCTAAGAAGGAAAGATATGAAGGTTTAAGCGGACTTTCTATGATTTTAATTGATTTAAATTATAATAATAAGGTATTTTATATGGATATGGCAATATATGCAAAAGATATAAAGGAAGATGGAGTTGTAAAAATTCCTGGAATTAATGATAATACTGCAATTATTGCTATAGATAGACATGGCAATGAAAGCAAAGTTATAAGGATGTGATTCTATGGCAAAAAAAGTGGAAAAATTCAATTTGTCTGACCATACCTTGGAGATAAACCCTCGAAAGTATAAATATAATAAGTTTGATTTTTCGGAAATTGAGGATTATGTTTTAGCTTTAGTGGGAAGCCGTGATTATCAGTATAAGGCGATTAAAGAAATCATGATTTACCTTTGGGGAGAATCATATAAAAGTATCATTGACCTTGCAAAAGAGAATTGGAAAACTAAAACTGCCATACAGGAAAGATTCCAAAGCGAAGAAAACTTTCTCGGAAGAATACCTCTACCTGATAGATTATCCGGTGTTGTACATATGGCAACAGGTACGGGCAAGTCATATGCAATGTTTGCAGTGGCTTATTTATCTATTGTTTTAGGGAAAGTCAAAAGAGTTCTTGTTCTTGGACCTTCTTCAACAGTTATTGAAGCAGGATTAACCGGAAAATTCAGAGAATATCTTTTTGGAGAAAGAGGGTTGGAGCTTAAACAAAACCTTCCTCAAAAATATCGTAATATTAATGTCAACCTTCTTAATGAGGACGACCCGATTGTTGATTATTCAATTGTAATAGAAAACATTAATTCCATATACAACAAAGATAGAAATTCAATAGGCGATACCCTTTTTAAAGATACAGAGGAAGTCTTGGTTTTAAGTGATGAAGTTCATCATGCATATTCTCATTTAAAATATACTGGAATAGGAACTGCTACCGTTGAAGAAGGAGGGACTGGAGATACAAGAGATGAAAGGTTATGGATGAAATTTATCCGTGAGGAAAAGAAAATAAAAAGACATATTGGTTTTACCGGAACTCCTTATAATCAAGATGATTATTTTTGTGATGTAATATACAGCTATTCTATAAAAGAAGCAATAGAAGAAGGTATCATTAAAAAAATAGACCCAATAATTAAAACTGAGTCTGATGATGGTGACGTAAAACTTACACAGTCGCAGAAATATGAACACATTTTAATAACTCATTATGCAAATAAAAAGAAGTATTCATATAAAGATAAAAAGGGACAACCTTGTTTAAAGCCTATTACAATATTTATTAATAATACTCAGGCAAGTGCAGAAAGGAATACAGTAGAATTTATTAAAGAACTTGCTTCTTATTTAAGAGATAATTTCAAAGAATATAAGAATATGGCTGAGTCAGAATTGCGGGAAATCGCATCTGAAAAAGTAATATGTGTTATTAGCAAGCCTACAGACAATGATTATCAGGAAAAGTTAGAGAATATCGAAGAAATTGATTCTGACAAGCCAGGCGGAAAGGTTGAATTTGTATTTGCAGTAAACAAATTGTCTGAAGGTTGGGATGTTGATAATGTATATCAAATTGTCCCAATGGAAGAAAGAGTATTTAATTCTAAATTGTTGATATCTCAGGTTTTAGGTAGGGGTTTAAGGCTTCCGAGAAATGTCCCCCATGCATTAATTGTTCAAAATTACCCGGTTGTAACAGTTACAAATCATGAAAAATTTGCAGACCATATTAAAGAATTAGTTGATGCCGTAACTCTTTGCGAAACAAGGTTTACATCAGAAGTATTTAAAAACGAGCAACAAGAAAGATATAAGAATCACTTTAATGTATTTAATATAGATTACAATCCTGTACCTAAATTAGTTGAAACAAAAAAGGATAACGAAAATGTTCAGGATAGAAGATTGATACTGGCAAATACAAAAGAAAAATTGGGATTGGATGTTACCTATTTAAGCGGAGAAAAACATTTTGAATTAAAAAGAAATTATTATACTGTTGATGAAATAGCGTCTGAAATAGCTCAAAGGTTTTCAACAATTATATATGAAACTAATAACTTTGACTTTGGAAATGGATTTGTATATGACAAGTTGCCGGAGTATGACGACATTGAACAAGTAATTTTATTCGCAATGAAAGAATCCGGTATAGAAGGAAGGAAACTCTCTGAACATAACAAGAAGGCAATTGATTTATATTTTAATCAGTTTATCCCAAGAGGTCGCAAAAAACAAATCATGACTAATGTTGAAGGGGATATAAAGCCCATATCAACAAAATATATGGATTCTTCAAGTGCCCGTTCCGGTGATGTGGCAAATTACAAGAGTATTTTCATATCAGAAGATTATCTAAACGAATTGGATGAAGAAAACTTATTTGTTTTAAAAGATTTAAAGCAAAGAGATAAGGTAACAAGCAAACAATTAAGCTTATACTCTATGAACTTGCAGCTTAATGATTATGTAAGACAATTGTTTGAGCAGTATAGAGTATATGTAGTAAACCAATCCTTGTTTAAAACACCGCAAAATTTGGTTATTGTTTCTCATGACCCGGAAAGGGATTTTATTATAAAGCTTGTAAATCATTCAAGATATATTGACGCATGGATTAAATCAAGAGACATGGGTTTTTATAGTCTTAATTATGAATTTTGGAAGGGCGGTAAAGATAGGACAAGAAGAAGCTTTAATCCTGACTTTTTTATTAAGATTAAATTGGATAAATATATTAAACAATTAGAAGATAAGAATTCAAAATATACTGATAAACTTTATAAGTTACAAGATGATGGCATTAGGGAAATAATTTGTGTGGTAGAAATCAAATCGGATGATGACCATGAAGAAGTAACACGTGCAAAGGAAAAAGCCGGGAAAGAACACTTTGAATTATTGAATAAGCGCCTATTAAGTATAAATAGCTTTAATTTACCTGAAGAATTCAGAAGCAGTACATCACAGCATTATATTTTTGATTTACTTCGTCCTGAGTTTTACAACAGATGGTTTACTAACTTAAAGATTGGGAATTTTAAAATTTAATAAGATTAGCCTGTTAATTCTCAGGTAATCAGTAATCACTTAATTCATGAAGATTAAGATAATTATATTTAATTGCGGCGTAGCTAATGATTGATAATGAAAGGGTTTGTTACTATGATTGAATTATTGGAGAATATTTATATAATAAAAAATCTATATGATTATGGGGTGTCTAACATTCCAAATGAAAAAGGTATTTATATGGTCTTGAAACCTAAAAAAATGAGTATTAATATTTTATCTACCACAACTGCTATAGAAAAATACGAAGATAAAAGCATGATATATGATGCAATCAAGCTAAATACAAAATATGAAAGAACTGATAAAACTGTATTATATATAGGAAAAGCAGGTGATAATAATAAATTAAGAGGAAGAATAAGACAACTGGTAAGGTATGGTTATAGAGAAGTGGATAACCATAGAGGAGGAAGAGCTATTTGGCAAATTGAGAATAATAAAGATTTGCTTATTGGATACTTCTTGTGCAATAGTCCAGAGTCTAAAGAAAAGGAACTTTTAAAAATATACAAAGGACAGTATGGTGTATTGCCACTCGCAAATTGGAAAATCGGATAGATGAAGACTCTATGTATCTGACACAAAGATATTTAAATTTCTCTTTTTTTCTTAGGATTAGATAATAATATTTTCCATATAAGCAGCACTGTAAAAACTAAGTTTTAAAAGTATATTAATGGAGGATGAGCATGTTATTTTCTCAGAAAATAGGTAAAAAACCAATAAAAATTGACATTCAAATCGATTCAATGGATGATGATTTAAGAATTGCGTTGTGGAATAAATTACATGTTTATATCTAGGAGAAAATTGGAAGCGAGTATTTAAGTAGCACATATTATGAGGACTTTATAAAATGTATTTGGATGGATTTTTTTAAATACCCATTAGACAAATTAGATGATTGGTTTCCTGCAACATTCCAAATAATAAAAAATTGGTTTTTTGAATGTCAATGGTATGAAGTATATGATTTTATAGAATTTATAGTTCGCATAAAGACAATTAGTGCGTTTAATAAGGAAGCATTTATTTTAGAATGTAACAAAGCACTTGAAAGGGAAATATCCGGATATAGGTTGATTTCTGATACTATTTGCCCTATAACAGATAATAATGAAATAAAAGGAATTGAGGATGCATTAAGAGACTCAGATAAAACTATTTATAAAGGAGTACATACTCATCTCAGCACTGCTTTAAGCATGCTAACTGATAGGAAAAGCTCAGATTACAGAAATTCCATAAAAGAATCAATATCAGCAGTTGAATCTATATCTAAAACTATTTCTGGTGATACTAAAGCAGATCTAACTAAGGCATTAAAATTAATTGAAGATAAAGTATATATTCATCCAGCTTTAAAAATGGGTTTCACTAAAATATATGGATATACAAGTGATGAAAGTGGAATTCGTCATGCAATGTTTGAAGAAAAAGATATAACTTTTGCTGACGCAAAATATATGTTAGTATCATGCTCTGCATTTATATCATATTTGATTGATAAAGCAAACAAAGCAAATTTATTTTTGTAGTTGGTTAATATAAGTATTATTGCTTATAAATCCAAGGGGTATAAGAATCCGCAAAGAACATCATGGTTAATGACGTAATTCTACAGTATTATATAAAGGAAATTATATGAAACAAATAAAATAACATGTATATTTAGGAGTCATAATGAACGAATTACAGCTTGGGTGGATTGATTTTTCAAAAGAACAAAGAAACAAAGTAATTAGGGTTATAAATCTGCTTTCAGAACCTGAAGCAGTTGATGAATTAGGTATTGGAATAATTCGTGACGGGTTTGCGAATATATTTTTTCCGGGTACATCTACCATACAGACCAGGGCTAAATATTTTTTGCTGGTGCCATACATATTAAATGATTTGGAACGAAAAAGAGGCATGAATGCTGACAGGTTGATAAAGAGTCTCTATGAAGAGGAATTAAATTTAATTGATGTACTTAAGAAGAGCGGAGAGTATGGTGTTATCGGTGAGCGATCAGGTAAAAAATTAAAGCGAAAGCCGTCAGATATTTACTGGAACGGTATCAGGACATATGGCATCTTTACAGGCGGCAAGATGTCTTTAAATAACTATGCAAAGCTTTCTTGTTTATTTAAGGACAAGCAGCAAAAGCTTAAAGACCAAGTCAGCCTAAAGTCTAAGGATGATGAAACTGATGGAGATGATACAGATGCTGTATCAGGTGAATTCAACGGTTTTTGGAAGCTGCCTGATTATTCGGATAAGTGGAAAGAAGATTTATCTATCAGGCTTACTTATATAGAAGCTGAGTTTTTGAAAAATCAGATATTATTAACATGTTCTGATTCATTATTGGGATATGTTTTGAAA
>JGI24503J29689_10072999_pt1 | contig 13773 bp, 15 predicted proteins | sample BioPla3RNA2_FD_29689 | JGI IMG/M metagenome (IMG submission 29689)
GTGCCATGTCCGCGGGGAACCTAAAGATAGACGCGGCGACGCAACGTGTACTAATGCAGAGATTTGTGGATGAAGCCATCGTGATGGCGAGGCCCAACGACATGGCCACCAGCGTGATGATTATCCACCAGTCCAGCAGTGACGTAAAGCAGCGCAAAGCCGTGGTTAAGCCCAAGCAGGGCGAGTCCTTGGAGGACCGCGCCTTTGACAACTGGCTGACTTACTGCCTTGCCATTGGAACCCAAGACGAAGAACAGCGCTGCTGGTGTGTAACCACGAAAGCGCGAGGCAACCCCAAAGACGGCTGCATTATACAGCTAAACCCTAGACTTCCGCGGTTCGACTACGAGCCCGGTAAATTCGTGGCCGACAGATCGGGGTTCATATCCACACGGGTACCCGTGGGCGCGTTTATGCCCGGCAGCACCCGTAGTGTGAGTCCGCCTGAGGCCTCAATCATAACCTAAGGAAAACCTGAGATGACAACGAGCTTCAAAACCAGCATCACACGGTTTACGTGTGCGAACTGCGGTAACACCAAAGAAACGCCGGTAACACAGTCTAGCCTTAAGGTGCCCGCCGGCTGGATAGCGACGTACTGGCCTGCACCTGTAGAAGACGTCCCGATAAACGAGCCCGAGAACTCGATATACTACTTTTGCTGCGCCAAGTGTGCATCGCTGTTCTTTGAACGTGCAGAATGTGGAATTTTCCATATTTTGTAAACCAGGCGGAATTTTACCGCTACAGATCACCTACTTACAACTACTACGGATGACTACACCATTAAACCCAAGGCTCTACGAGCAGCTGAAACGTGCCTTTGGTGACGTAAAAACCGCCAAGGAGGGTCAGCCGTTCCAGGGCTACGTAAAGAAAGACGCGGTTACGGGCAAACACAGCATCGTCTGGCAGGAACGCGGCGAGTCCTACCAGGTCTGCTGCCCGTTTTGCGGCGATACTCGGTACCGTCTGTGGTTTCAACACAGGTGGGGTACCAAGTTGCACGGCTTCGAGTTCAGAAACGCCGCGAAGTGCTACAACGAAGACTGCCAGGAGCGCCCGGACTTCTATCCGAAGGTCTCGGATATGCTGGCCGGGTATATTGCAGCGCCAAAACCGCTGGAAGCCGCAGCCCCGGCCCCTATGACGGATATCGCGTTGCCGGGCACCTGTGTCCCCATCAACACGCTGCCCGCGGACCACTTCATTTGTGGCTATCTGCGCGAGCGTGGCTACGACATCGACGACCTGGCAACAAACTGGGATATCCGCTGGCGGCTGGACGGTTCCATGCTGGGGTACACCTATAGGCTGGTGATTCCCGCCTATGTGGGTACCCCGGATGCCCGAAGGCTTGGCGGCTGGCAGGTACGGTATTTCGACCCCTATACCCACGGACCCAAGCCGCCCAGCAAGACCATTCCAAAGTACATCTCCGCCACGGGAATGAAGAAATCCCGCATGCTGTACAACGAGTGGCAACTCGGGCAGCACGGCGTAGTGGTGGTCTGCGAGGGTCCACTCGACGTGATCAAGGTCGGGTCTCACGGCGTGGGAATCTTCGGCAAGGATGCCAGCGTAGTCCAGGTAAGCGCATTGCTTGACACCTGGGAACAGGTACGGGCTCCTGTCGTCGTGTTACTGGACAACACCGCCGACACCGAGGCCTTGGCCTTGGTGTCCAAGCTGCGGGACCGTGGCTGTTTGGCAACCCGGTTGTACGTGCCTCACGGCAAAGACCCCGGGGACTGCACACGGGAGGAACTCGCGGATATCGTCGCAGCCGGGATTCTCGACCTGGCGGCCCGTGCTGCCGAAACCCCAGCGGCCCAGAACTAAAAAAAAACACAACCAAAAAGGAAAAGGAAAAAAAAATGAAAACCGCAACCAACAATGAAAGAGGAACCGAGATGAGCAAGCAAGAAACAATGATTGAGGTCGGAGTGTTTGACAACTCCACGAGCTGGGGCACGATTGGGACGTACAAGACCGAACGCGGCGCGATCCGCGAGGCGAGAAAATTTGCCCGCGCCCATAGCACACAACACGGCTATGCCGGCTACGGGCCGACGATCCGCCTTTGCGAGGTGGACGCCGCGACGGGCGAGGCTGTCAGCCCTACTTGGGACGTGAGGGCGTGGTAAACCACACGCAACGCATTAACTAAACGCACAAGGAAATCGCACCATGAAACAAACAATCAATCAATACACGTTCACTGAAGCCTTCCGCAACATGGGAAGAAACGAGCAATTCAGTCATTCTGGCCTGATCGCCCTTTTTGATTACCTGGAGGAAATGGAAGAGGGAACCGGCGAGGAAATGGAACTGGATGTCATCGCGCTTTGCTGTGACTTCTCCGAATACGCCACCGCCAAGGAAGCAGCGGAGGAGTACGGCTGGACCGCGCCGGAACGCGACGAGGACGAGGACGAGGAAGCCTACACAGAACGGGTTGAGGAGGAAGCCCTGGATCACCTTCAGGACAACACGCCAGTGATAAAGCACGATGAGGGGATCATCATTCAAGCATACTAAGCGAACAAACAACACAAGGAGTAAGAAAACCATGAACACGAACGCGAAGCAGCTACCATCCGAACGCCACGGAATCCCCGCCAACTCCACCCGCACAGGCGCAATGCTGGACTGGGAACGCCAGAACACGAACGCGAAGCACACCCCCGGACCGTGGACAGCCGCCAGTCAAGACACGGAAACAAATGAAATCCCAATTAAATGCGGTAAGTCAATCCTTGCCAGAGTCGCGCCCCGCCCACACTGGGACGCCACGCAAGAAGCCAACGCCGCATTGATTGCCAGCGCGCCCGATCTTTTGGCGGCCTTGAAAAGCGCGGTTTCCTACCTTGAAGCCAACAGGCCGAAAGGCAATATCCGCGAAATCTTCACGCAGTTGAACGAGTACGAGAACGGGGTACTGAAACCGGCGCGCGCCGCGATTCTCCAGGCGGAAGGTGGCGCGCAATGAGCCGCGACGACTACCGCGCCCGCAAGGCGAAAGCGAAGGCGATACGCCTGCGGCGGGCCGGAGGAAAGCGCGACAAGGAAACGCGGCGGGAGAAAGGAAACCAAAAATGGACGACAACGCCATAACCGATGCCGGTGCCACCGCCGAACCCCAGCAAAACACGGATGCCCCTGTTTCGGATTTCGTGTTGCCGCCATGCGGAGACGCGCTTACCCGGGTAATGGCCGAAAGCGGGATTACCGACGAGGCGAGCTTCTGCAGCGCCGCACTGTACATGCGTGTTCCCATACGGATTCTCGGCAAAAAGGACGACCCCGAGAACCCGCACCACGGGTTGCAGGCCACGTTGTTGCCCGGCCACTACCTGACGACACCGCTGAAGTTGGGACCACAAGACGACATTCGATGCCGTGTTATGGTCGTGGGTCGCAATCCGACGTACTACGATCAGCTGGCCTATGAGCTGTTTACCGACGACACCAGGGACACCTGGGTGCGGGTACTAGAAGACGCCGGCATAGGCCGGAGGGAAATCTACGTCACCAATCTGGTACGGTTTGTGCCGCCGAAGTACACCAAGAGCATCAAGGCGACGTGGGTAAAGGAATGCCTGCGGTTGCTGCACGAAGAGGTACTGCGTGTAAAGCCGGATATCATCATTGCCATGGGACGCGACGTTGCCGTTGCCATGTTTGGCCGCGGCACCACGCTATCCAGCGTCAGAGGCGATACTCGGCTTACGTTCTTGGGTGTTCCCACGTTGGTAACCGTGCATACCGGAGTGCTGTCGTCGTCCCCGGAGATGATGACCGGGTTTCTGGACGACATCAGAACCGCGGCTGCGATGGCCGCAGACCCGACGGCGCTTACCTCACAACCTGTTGATATCGTGAGACTTACGACTCCGCAGGAACTCCGGGAGGCCGTTGACCTCTGTATGGCAGCCAAACCGGAGTGGCTGAGTGTGGACTGCGAGTGGGGCTCAATGACGAAATCCGACTACATCCACGGACAACTGCGTTCCATACAGTTTGCCTGGGAAACCCATCGAGCATTTGTCGTTGTGCTGCGTAAAGAAGGCCTTGAGCCCGTGTTTGCCGGCGGCGAGCCCGCGGCGCTGCCAGAACTCAAACGGCTGCTGGAAACCAGCGGAGCGCGGCTCTGCGGTCATGCGTTTCGTGCCGACCAGAAGTTTCTGGAGGCCATAGGTGTGGACTGCAAGGCCTGGGAACACGGTTTCGACACCATGCTAGGCTACCACAGACTGAAACCCTATGCCGACGGCTTTGGGCTCGAAGAACTGAGTATACGACACACTGACCTGGGCAGATACGACATTCCGGTGGCAACATGGTTGAAGGCAAACGGGTTTAACAAAACCAGGCTAAATCAGCACGGCTACGCCTTTGTGCCGGAGGAACTGCTTACACCGTATTCCGCGAAAGACGTGCTCGTGGTGATTCGTTGCGTGCCCTGGCTGATAGGGGAACTGCAAGCCGTTAAACTCGGAACCCCGTATGAGCTAAACGGGGAGCGAATTGAGTCGATGTACGACGTGTACCGGCATCTGGTGCATCCGGCTACGCTCGCGCTCAACGAAATCGAAACCGCAGGCGTGTACACCGATTACGACAAGCTGTTGGCGATGATTCGGCTGTACATCGACAAGAAAACCAAAATGCAGGCGGAGTTCGTGAGCGAAGCCAAGGGTATCAACTGGCCGGAGTTCAACTTCCGGTCTGTTGACCATGTGCGAGAGTTCCTCTTCGGCGAGCAGCCCCGAAAGGGACGATTGCGCCCCGAGGGCGCCAAGTCCTTGGGTGCCACGCCGGTTAAAACCACGGAAAAGCCGCCGAGAAACTGGGATACCGCACCACGGCACGCGATTGCCGCCGGCCATGTGTCTCCGTCTACAGATGGTGAAACCCTGCTGATTCTCGGCTCGGCATACCCGGAGGCCACGGCACTCAAACGGCTGCGCACCGTAGACCAGGTGGTCAAAAACTTCCTGCGCCCCGCGGATAACGCCGACGAAGACGACGTAACCGACGACGAGCTGGTGTTTTCCGGCGGGCTGGCAGCCTGTGTAGACGAGGACATGCGGATTCGCACCCGGATTGGTCAGCTTACCGACAGCGGCAGATACACGAGTTCGAGTCCAAACCTGATGAATCCCCATAACAAGGTGGAACCTGAGCTGCGGCGCATATTTGCGCTGGACGAAGCCGCGCTGCTGGCCACCAAGGAGTGGGCCAGCCTTCCGGTTGCTGAGCTTAAAACCATGGGGCTGCTGCCACAGGACTACTACGCCATCCGAAGCTGTTTCATGGCGCCCCCGGGTTATGTGCTCATCGACGCCGACTTCGTGCAGGCCGAACTGTTTGTTATCGCACACCTGTCTGGGGACGAGGCGCTCATCGAGGTGCTATACGACAAAACCCGTGATCTGCATTCCGAGATGGCGATTAACGCCTTCCACCTGACCTGCGGCCCAAAAGAAGTCAAAAAGCTGCACCCGAACCTAAGAATTGCGGCGAAAGCCGTGGTTTACGGCATTCTCTACGGGCGCAGCGCCGCCGCGATTGCCCGCCAGCTGCAGGCCGAAGGCATACAGATTACCGTTGATGAGGCGCAGTCCATTGTGGACACCTTGTTCCGATTGTTTCCCCGGGTATACGAGTACATCCAGCGCTGCAAAGCCGCGGTTTACAACCAGGGCTACCTGGAGACCGCCTGGGGCTTTCGACGGTATTTCTTCCCCACAGGCGACCGCGGCCTTGACGCCGCCCTGGAGCGCGAAGCCGTCAATCATCCCATTCAGGGGACGGTAGCCGGCTGTCTGGACCTCGCTATAGCGAACTTCCGGCAGTACAAGCGGCACGTAGAGCCTGATCTTGACTTTCAGGTGGTGCTGCCGGTGCATGATGCCGTGCTGATATACGCACGCCCGTGGGATGTACCCAGGATTCGAGAGGTGGTGATTCCCACCTGTATGACCTGGGGAACCACGATTCCAACACTTGGGCTGTCACTGCAGACAGACATTGAGGTAAAACTAAACTGGGACGACCGGTTTACCGACGACGAGGTAGACGCGCTGCTAGCCGAAATGACGGCGGCCTACCGATGACCACAAAAGGAGACTAAACCCGCGATGACAGCATAAACAGATGGAAACCCCGAATAACTTATGGCACAGTGGTCGGGTTGGACGGCGCCCGTGTGGGACGCGCAACTCGACCGAATTCAAATCAAAATCAAGGAGAACGTAATGGCATACAAAGACAAAGGTGAATCTGGATCAAGAGACTTTGGGATGGTGGTAAAGAGCCCCTCCTACCCCGGCGCATTGGTAAAGCCCGTGTTCAACCGAGACGTGCGTGAATACACGCTGTTTCGCCCCACGGGGCCGGTAAACAAGGAAGGCACGGACTTCCTGCCGTGGCGCAACAGCCCGGCACCCGGAGACTTCGGTATCGGCGGGTTTAACGACTGGTTCTTCAAAGAAGACGTGTTCGACGGCGGCACCGCGCACCGTGTGACGTTTATCGCCGCCACAAAGGACGAAAACGGGCAGATCATCAGCAACGACATCCGGCCCAGTGTTGCTCACGACTTCGTGACCCTGGTGCGCCGGGGCGTGAAGGACACCGTTGACGAAATCAAGCTGATGAAAGGCAGTTCGAGAGGCGGGGCCCCTGTGAAGACTCCGCGCACTCACGGGTTTGTGCAGGGCATGCTGATGGCTCGCGGACAAAAAGACTACCGCAGCGCCCCCCGGTTTCCCTGTATTCTGATGCTGACGCAGAGCGCCCGGGAAGCCCTGTATGACGCCCTGGAAGCCCAGGTGCCCAACTACACCGGCGATCCCCAGGACATGGAAGCCCGGTTTCTGTCGGGCAACGTGTTAACGGCTGCCGGCGGCAAACTGCTGGCGTTCAGCAGCAATCGCCCGGAGGCCACCAAACGCGCTGAAGTCGGCCCCACGACCTTTGTACCGGGCGGCGGAGTTCAGCAGTCCTCTGGACAGCGCGGCGATACCGAGTTTCTGCGGTATATCTGTGAAATCCACCCCCAGGGCTTCGACGACCTGCCCCGTGACGCCAACGGCAAGCTGGCCATCGCACGGGAAATGCTGTTTACACCCTGGGACCAGGCGCTGATGTTCCTGACGGAGCAGGAGATGATCGAGCAGCTTATCCGGGCCTATCTGGATGTGCCGCATATTCTGCGCATCGGTCTTGGGCATATTCCCGGCGCGCTCCCGGACTCGATTACCCGTGGCGCCCGCACGTTCCCGGGTATCGGAGCCGGAATGCCTGGTGCTGCTCAGCAACCACAGGGTGCCGCCCCGCAATCGCAGGGCGACGCCACGCAACCCGGACAGCCGGCGGCGTCTCCGGTGGCGCCGGCGTTCGGCGCAGGACGAGGCCCGCGGCCTAGCTTTGCGCCCACGGTTGGCGACGACGGCGACGAACTCGATGACGACGGCGACGAGGACCCCGCGCTTTCGCCCGCCAATGGGCCTGCAACGGGTTTTAACGCCCCTGCTGGGGCTCCGGTATCCAAAGACGTACAGGACGCCTTGGCGGCCCTTCGTAGGACCGTACACAAGAACAAGTAACAACAAAAAGCATTAGGGCCCTGGCGGGAACTCCCGCCGGGCCCATCTGGAGACCTTATGGCTAAACGAAAAGTAGAAGAGTTTTCCCTGGCAGGTTTTGCCAAACGCGCCTTTGAGCGGGCCGAAAACGTGGTGGCGAAAGGCGGGGTATACGCCGCGGCTGACCACGAAGTCACCCAAGTCGGGCTAAAAATCCCGGTATTCGCGCTGCGCTACCTGATTTACAACCGTACCTGGCCGCTGCAGCGCATGACATCATGCGGAGGCCCGCCGAAAGGCCACAAGTCGTCGTTTGCGTATCAGCTGCAGCGCTGGGTGCTGGATGCCGGCGGCATTGTTACCCACATTGAAACCGAGAACAAACCCACAACGGACATCCAGCGAAGTCTGGTTGGGCACTACATGTCCCCGGATAGCCCCGACACCTGGCGGCATACGTTTGTAAACGTGCGCACGATTAACGAGTGGCAGCAAGTGATTTCCGGCAGTCTGGCGGAACTCCATGCCATGTGCGAGGAAACCAAGACCAAACCCGATGTGCCCATTATGTACAACGTGGACACCCTGATGGGAACCGACACCGAGGAGTCCATGAGTCGCATTCAGGACACCGGTGAGGCCATGGGCCGTGGATTTGGTGACGCCGCTATTCTGATCAGCCGGTATCTCCGGGCTACGCCTGCGTTGCTGTATGGCTATCCGGTGTTCCTGCACTTCACCAATCAGGAGAAAAACGCCATGACGCCGTTTGGCGGCAAAACCAGAGCCGGAGGCCTGGCGCCGGACTTCTACACCTCGATTGACCTGCAGTTCTCGCTTGGCGGCTCCTCGGCGTATTCCACGTCGTACAAAATCGACCGGGCGGATGTGCAGGGCTCAAACGTGAGAATGAAGGTGCGGTGGTCGTCTATCGGACCCGATGATCGGGAAATCGTGGTGCCGTTTATCTGGAGGTTTGAACAGGTAGATGACCCCGATACCGGCAAGAAACGGATTCAGCAGGTGTTTCAGTGGGACTGGCATGCCGCCGCGGCGGAGAAGCTGGCCTCGCTGCAGGCCCGAGACCTGGGTGACGTAATGCGGGTAAAAAGTGAGATGACCCGCGCCGGCAAGGTGTATTGGTCGGACGAGCTGGGCATCAGCAGTAAAAGCCCGGTATCGGGTACGGAGTTCGGTGAGCAGCTGGAAGCCAACACCGCGCTGCTGGAAGCCCTCGAAGCCCAGCTTGCCATTAAACAAGGCCAGGTCATGGGGCCAGGCATTCTGGCGTAGGTATGGAACGCGTTCCACAATCACTGGACCTGAAAAGGATTAGCGCGGCTCAAGTGGCTCGGCAGAAAGCCGAAGCCTTTGACCGTGTAGGCGTAACCGCATGGCTGCGCCTTCTGATCTCGCTGTGCCCGGAGTCCATGGTGAGACTTGCGGCGCTGGAGTCCGAAGCGGACTTCACCATGGGAGCCCAGTGGTTTAACAGCAGATACACGGATTGCCCTGTTATGCTGGAAACCGCTGTGGTACCCGAAATGACCATGGAGAGGATGTTAAAGCTCGGGCCACGGGGCGAAATCATGAAAGCCCTGGGTACCGGGTATCTGGAAGGCAAGCCGCTCGCGGTGCTGTTCAGCAGCCCTGCGGACGGCATGCCACTGATGTGTGCGCACGTGGACCCCGGTGTTGAGGTGTTCAGCTACCAGGTCGTCACCCGAGTAAAAGCTGCAGACCTGGACATGGTTGTCCGGCTGCAACCCGCAAAAGACGTAGCCACCCATGTTGTAAACAATCTGGGGTGGCAGATTTACACCTAGCGTGTAATCAGAAAGGATACAAATGACGGAAACCCTAGCACCCGCGGACAGCGGGTACAAAATCAAGGACGGAGTCATGGTGCGCTACCAGGAGCTTGGGCTCTGGAGCGGAGACATTCCCGACGACGTGCCGAAAGCCGAAAACCTGAATATCCGATGGCACGGCGCCAAGCTGCCTACGGAACTACTGCATACCGTGCTGTCGTTTTTGGCACATGCCTACCGCACCTGGAAGTCGGAGGCCCAGGTACGGCTGTACTACAACGTGGAGGCCTCAGACTGGAAAGCCGTAGTGGTACCCCAGGAAGTCGGTACCGGACTGCTGAGCCGGGAGCTGAAGCCGGCAAACATGAACGAAGACCAGCTGAAACTCCGCGCCAAGGTGTTTGCGGAGGCCGAGGGTTACCTGACCTGCGGCAGCGTGCATTCGCACTGCGACATCGGCGCATCACAGTCCATCATCGACCACCGCGACGAGACCGGGCATCCGGGCATCCATATCACGTTTGGCAACCTGGATATGGACACCGTGCACGTACACGGGCGTGTGGGATTCCGGGGGCTCATCTACCCGGTGTGCTGGACAGACTGGGTGGACATCCTCCCCGAAAACGCGGACCCCGACAAGGACTCGTTTTACTACGACCCGCCTGAGGGTTGGGATCAAGGGTTTCCCGAGAAGTGGCTGGACTGCTGCTTCCCTGCGAAAGCCCATGACTGGGGATTTACAGACGATCAACGATACGCACTGCCCTGCGCCGGTAACTCCGAGGTTTGGCTCCTGGATGACGATGACGATGACGACCTTGGTACCACTGCCCGCAGCAAAGAGTTCAGCCACGCGACGTGGAACTACCTGCAGCTGCTGAGAACGGTGGAGCCCCGCAGCATGGAGGCCGCTATTGAGAATGGGGAGCCCAGCCATTACGACAAGGCCGAGCTTATCCTCGTCTATATGCAGCAAATGCGAGGCATTACCTGGTTCCCGTATGCCGCAGCCGAGCAGTTGGTACCCTATCTGGAAATCGCAAAGTCCATAGCGGACTTCCAGGAGGTATGCGAGGAAATCGAGGAGGTCTGGTACACGGTTAGAGACACCTTTGAGTTGCTGGCGACAACAGCGTATAGCACCGGCATTGACCCAGATGACTTCCCGCTAATGCTGCAGCCCATGGTAAGCGCAATAATCAGGGAGTACTACGGAGATGACGTCGGCTGCTATGATGGCGACGACTTCCTGCCCGTGGACCCCCTGGAAACCCCGGCTCCCGTTGAAGTCGGGATAACGGATTAAAACATGCCGCTGCACGCGCAGTCGGCAGCTGAGTTACAGAATTTCCATGCCGCAAGCCGGCATTGGACGTGCACGTTCCAACCATACCGGTGGGGACATCAAACCAACAACGAGCAAAAGCTCAAATAAAGGAGAACAACACATGGCTACAATTCAACTAGGCCCCTCGAACTCGGTTACACGGGACAACATCCGGCATACGGATGACATCAGTGCCGAGCTGATTGAGTTCCTCGGCGGCGACCCGGAAAACGTGGAGTACGTTGTGGGCGGTGTGGCATACACCGGTCCTCTGACTCCGACCGACCTGGTCGACCTTCGCCCGGTTGCCAACACCAAGGGCTAATCGGCGAAAATGCCATGGCCCCCGGCAGCGGGAAACCGTTGTCGGGGGCTTTTTATTTCAGATTTTAAGTCAACGTAGTTTTAAGGAGCACATAGCAATGGCGCAAGACATGCGTTTAGTCATGACCTCAGAGGGCAGACTGTTTAAGGAAGTCTTTACATCCCAGGAGGTTACGGAATCCCTGGAGACCATCGTTCTTAACAAGGTAAAACAAAATATTGTCGTAATCACCCCTCCGCTGGACGTTCCCGTGAAGTGGGCAACCGACGTACGATTCGGGTTTACCGCGGCACCCAGCGGCGCCGCCACGGTGCTGCCCTGGATGGCGGCATTTCGGCTTCCCGAGCTGAATTTCTACACCTCATGGGAGCAGCAAGGCAATAAACTGGTGCCCACGTTTCAGGAGGGCGCAACGGACATCGACCCGGCATCGCTGGGCGCACTGCACTGCCCGATCCCGAATAACGTCGAACTCTGGTACTGCGTAGAGTGCCTGACCACCAGCGAAAACGCCTACCTGTTTGTGCTTATCCCCCAAGAAGAACCCGGTGAATACCGCTGGCGACTGCTGCCGGTACCCAACCAGTTCAACGACGGACGCCTCTGCCAAGGCACTCACGACGACCTCGACGGCAACAAGCCGTTTGCGTCGGCGAACGCCGCGCTTCAGGCCTGGATGACCAGCAAGTGGAATACCGACTTGTTTAGCGGCACGCCTGGGAAGCCCGAACGGTTTCGTGCGTTGTTTCAGTGGGATACCGACGGCAAGCTGATTGAGCAGCCGCTGAGCGTCTGGAGAGACAACTGCAACGTGGCAGGCAACACCAGCAACCCGCTGATCAACATGTTTTTGGATATCCGCATAAAGGAAGTCCAAGCGGAGGCGGCGACAGAGAACGCAACTGACGAAACCCAGGGAAGCGAACAGGAGCAGGTATGAGCACCACACAAAAGCCGCGGCTAACCGCAAATCAGCGCATTACCACCCCCGACAGTTGCCGGGAGGCGTTTGCGCATGTGATTTCAACAGCTGACTACGAGCATCATACGGTGCCGCAGGCGCATGTCGCCTTGCGAGATGTGCTGTTTGCAATAGCCGGGAAAAGAGGTAAACTGGCGCCGCTTGTCGCCGGCGTGCCGACATTGGACATGATAAGAACACTCGGAGGCGAGCGTGGCGGAGCCCTTGCTGCTAGACTAACTGCTGTGTTCATTGACAGCTATTCGGGAAAGCCCTCGTATAAAAACGTGGCCTACGTCATGAAGGAAATCAGAGCCATGGCAGCCGACATCGTAAGACAGGAAGAGGTGTTAACCGCCAATATGCAGCTGATGGCCCGGTTGCAGGGGACGGCGCCGTTAAAAGGAGAGTGACAATATGAGCGAAAACACAGTTGAACCCAAGGACACCTTTGCTATCGTGGGACTCGGCGGTTCCGGCGGCTGGACGCTGCAAATGCTGCTGAAATCCCCGCAGCAAGGCAACATTGTCCTTGTAGACGGAGACAAGTGGGAGGACAAAAACCTCGACCGCTGCCTGGTGGATTCCCGCTACGTAGGCAGGCCCAAAACCTCCAGTGCGGAAGCCCTGCTGGTGAAAGGCGGCTGGGGAGGCCGGGTACAGGCGATACCCGAATACCTGAGCAACAGCGGCGCCGCGTGGGATGCCCTGGTAGGCGTGCAGACCCGGTTGCGGCTGTTCGCTTGCGTGGACAACCACGTGGCGAGGCGAGCCTGCCTGGAACTCGCGGACACCCGCTATGAGCAGCACGGTCTGGATACCGTTGTAGCGCTGCCGGCGAACGAAATCAAATCCGCGGCGGCAGACGTGTATTTGCCCACCTGGCGCTACACGCCTTTGGACCCCAGAATTCGTTACCCGGAAATCATGACCGATAACGGCAACGACCCCCTGAGTCCGAGCTGCACCGGGGAACTGGCGGAGTCCGCACCGCAGCTGGCGCTGTCCAACGGGTTGGCGGCGTTCTCCGCCATGTATCTCATGCGCACCTGGGCGGAAGAAGAGCCGGCACGGCGGGAAAGCGAGTTCTACCCGCAGCTGCAGGCGAAGCTCGCGGTTTCGATTCAGTGGAGTGCGCTTACCGCCGCTGTGCTGACAAAAGCGGACATCACCGCCCGTGGCCAGGACTAAGAGTTGCGGTGCCAGGGGTGGACTCGCCACCCCTGCGCCGCGGGGCGCCACAGAAAGGACAACGATGAACACAAATACCAGCACTGACGACCAGAGGCACGCCACCGCAGAGGAGCTTGCCCGCGAGTTTCTGGCAATGGTGCAGACGTGCAGAACACACGAGGCCATATCTTGGCTGTTTCAGCCCAACGTTATTCGGGATGCCCTCGTGCGTTCACGCCTGGGAATCAAATGGGAACCCGAATGGGATACGCTCTCGGAAGACGAGGTCTTGGACTCCGTTGCCAAGGCGTGGGCAGCTACCAACGTGGGTAAAGTGGAGGCGATACGCGGTAAACAGGACATCTACACGAGAATTGCTGCGGCAACAGCCGATGAAAGCTGGGCAGCCGAGCTGCTCACAGCCCTTGGTGAGGAAGACCGCACCGCGGTACCGCCTTCGCTTATGGACCTCCTGATCAACCGCGCGCTAGGGAGTAATGGTAACGCGGCACCCGAGACCCAGCGGGAACAGCTGTTTGTTCACTGCATGTTTACGCAGCACCAGTGTGAGCCCCGCT
>JGI24503J29689_10034397_pt1 | contig 13754 bp, 18 predicted proteins | sample BioPla3RNA2_FD_29689 | JGI IMG/M metagenome (IMG submission 29689)
GAATTTTTCAGAGAGAATCCTCATCTTATGACAGAGCCTGATGGCGACATGACAAATTGGAAAGATAAAATGAAACGCGTATTATCTGCTTGGGGTCTTAAAACCGCCCCTCCTTCAGAAGAAGTTATAATATATTCTGAAGAAGATGCAATAATAATATAGGAGATATGCATGAATAACGAATTTAAGAATTACAGTAAAATCGACCCTAAAGATATACAACTTCAGGGCGACAAAGTTTTAATTAAAAAAGAGAAATTCAAAGAGAAAACCGGCACAGGTATTTTGCTCATCGAAAATAAAGATTTCCAAAAAGAAAACCCTCGTTCCATCAAAGGCACTATTCTTTCTATGGGAGACTCTTCTGTTTTCCAAGATATTTACAAAATTAAGATAGGAGATGAAGTTTTCTTCGATTCCGTAATGGCTTACAAAATTGAACAAACAGAAGAATCATATTACATAATCTCAGCCTACGACCTTTTAGCCATCATAGAAGAATAACGAAACTTATTATTAGTGGGATATACAACATGAAAACGATTAAAGGAGTTACACATGCCAGTAATTGAATTAGGAGAACATCTCCGATCCGTTTATCTAGACCGATGGGACCCTGCTCCAGGTCAAGATTACGTAATTAGTCTGCTTTCACTCAAAGCAGTGGCAACCCAATCTCACTGGGTTGATCGTCCAGAAGCAAATATCAGAGGAAAGTTTGAATGTGCAGAAACTCATTGCTGCAACGCCTTTGGTAATCCTTTCCAAAATTACAATTTTCCTATTTGGGTGTATCAAAATCCTAAAGATTCAACAGAGGGGGATTTCTACTACTGGAGTCTTTCTAGATTTCTTTATGACAGGTTGATTAAAATGGCAGAGCAAGGAGATTTGCTCAAAAACGACCTGATAGTTTCACCACGTCTTCAAGGCCAAGGAGTCCAAACTGACATCTCTTTCCGACCCGGAGGTTTTACGCTACGAGACTATATGGAAGCAGATTTGGTCAGCAGAGTTGAATCTTCTGTACAACACTTCTTTAATGTAGCGGAAAGCGAGATTCATCAACAAATAGGCGACAAAGGTTGGGTAGAAATGCTCCAAGCTTTAAATTATGATTTTTCATCAGGTTCCCCTCTCCCACCTTCTTCTGCTCTTCCTCAAAACTTCGGTGGAGGGTATGCTCAGCCGCAACAAACCCAGAAGCAGTTCGGCGTTGTTAAAAATCCCTCAACTCAAGGGAAAATTCCAGCGCCACAAACAGGTGTTAAACAGAATTCAGCTCTTCCTCAGCCTCCACAAGCACAGGAAACCCGTTCATCGAGAATCCCCCAAGCTCCTACGGAAACACCCACCGAGACACCTCAGAACTCTATTCCCCAACCACCCACCGAGACACCTCAGAACTCTATTCCTCAACCACCCACAGGGGAGGTACAAACTCAGGTTAACGAGGTTACTGAGGAAGAACTTATGTCAATGCTTCAGTAGCTTTATTTGATACTCCTCTAAAAACTAGGCCTTCCCACCAAGGCCTGTCCGGATGGCGGAAATGGTAGACGCAAGAACTAACCTTCTATTTTAATAATTTATTTGCAGGTTCGAATCCTGCTCCGGACTGTATGGAAAAAATAAGAATGTATTTAGACCCCTCTTTTGCGGGAACGGGAATTTTTGTAAAGGATGAAGTAGATGAAGAATGTATTTTCGCTTGCTTCAGTGAGCCAACCAAAGTCGGTGTTCAAATCTACGAGTTTGCTCTAGCTGCTATGCGAGTGGCGGATTCTGTGAAATCTTTTACAGAGTCTATATTATCAGACCAGATAGAAGTTTACATCGAGCTTCCTTTTTTAACAGGCCAGTCTTCTGTAGCTTTGAGCATGCTCCACGCTCTGATTCTTGACCGTCTCATAGAATCTAAAAAAGTTTCTTTCATCAAAGGCATCCAACCTTCTTTTATCTCTTACGCGGTCAAAGAAGATAATGTTCCTTGGGATGTTCCAGAAGACACACCTTACAGGGTAAGGAATTTTGGCAAAGATACGGATAAAATCAGGGACCAAATGGCTCGTAGATGGATTACTAAACTCATGAACGAAGGGTATAAAGCTCCCAACTATGACGAACTTCGTATTATGAACGGGGTAGATACTCAAACAGCCATCCTTTTCGCTTATTACCTTGAAAAAGGTCGTCTGGGAGAAGATAATTTAAAACTTATTTACTCTTAAGCACGAAACATATTATAGGAGGGTTCTTCCTCCAATTTGTTTTGTAAGGAGTAAAGCGTGTTAAAAAATTTATGGTTGATAAGAAATCCAGGTTGTTCTTTATGCGACGAGTGTGCTTACAGCAAAGCGGTTATAGGGTCAAAATTAAGACTACCTTGCACCCGTAAAGGTCTCCGATTTCATGAAGAACGAGGATTTTTAGACTCAATTCCAGAATCAGAATTACAACCCGGATTGGAAATTATAGGATGTTCAGCCTTCTCTCATAAAAACCCATGGTCTTGGGATGAAGGGCCTTCTATCACATCTTTCTTAGCCAATACAGATGCAGCAACAACTTTACAAAGAATTAAAAAAGAAAGATCTCCAGAAGCAATTGAAAAAGCAAAACAATACCTTCCTAACCCTGATGAGGAACCTGCAGAACAGTACTCAGAACCTTACGACGGGATGTATGAGTTTGAATACGAAAGTGCTAACGAATATCCACCAGAGCTTTCAAAATTTAAATTAAAAGAAGCTGAAGAGCTGGAAAAGAAATCTATTTTAGAATCTCAAAAGGTTGTTATCAAAAGAAATCGAGAAAAACCTTTAGGATGGGAAGAGAAAGTATCTGAGGATTTCAAAAAGAATTTTGGAAAATAATTCCAAGGAGAAATAAAATGGCTAAAAGAGCAAAATATGATTTGTCTGAACTAGTTAAAGAGTTTTCATCTAGAGAGTCAGAATACACCCGCACCGGCATCCTCCCTTTCGACCTAATCACTGGGGGCAAAGGGTTAGTTTCTGGAGTGATTTACCAGATTTTTGCCATGAAAGGTTACGGTAAATCCACAGCTATGTTAGATATGTGCAAATCCTTAGCAGACCAGGGTGAGAAATCTCTCTATCTTGAAGTGGAAGCTAACTGGGATTTAGCTGAAAGCATGGGTCTTTTCACTGATGAGAGAAAAGAATTTTTCAGCATGGTTTCAGCTCAGACTTGGGAAGATGTTGAGAAACTTTCTTGGGCTTTCCTTGAAAGTGATTACAGAGTTATGATAATTGACAGTCTTTCTGCAATAACCCCTTCTAAGCTTGCTATGGGTGAAGAATCTATTGAGACTGTTCGTCCTGGTTTAGATGCTGCACTTCAAACTAATTATCTTAAACTTTTTGCAGGTAATTTAAAGAAAACTAATAAAACCATTATTTTCTTATCTCAAATGAGAGCAATTATGGGTCAGTCTTCCTTCTACGGTCCTACTGAAGATGCAGAAGGTGGTTATGCTACAGAATTTTACCCAGGAATCAGAATGCAGATTTTGGGAGATTCTAAAATTCCAGATCTTGAACACGATGGTAAGTTAATTGGTAAAACTGGAACTTTCTATTGTTTAAAGAATAGAATTCATGCTCCTTTCACTCACATCCCTCTTCAAGTTATTTTTGGAAAGGGTGTTAGTAATATTTATTCTCTTCTGTGTTGGGCTTGGACTTGTGGTTATCTTACCGGAGGTGGCAGAGCCAATTGGGAGTGGAATCTTCCTTCAGGTGAAACAGGTTCTTGCAAAGGTAGAGTAGAAAGAAATAAATGGGTCACAGAAAATTATGAAGCTCTTACTGCTCTCTTCTATGAAGATGCGGAGTTTTATTATGACAAGCTTCGTACAAACACGACAATTCCAGATTTTTAGGAGGCTATTATGCCAGGATTTAGTAAAGATGGTGTTGTAACCGCAGGTGGTGGTCTTACAACCGTAATGTATCAAATAAAATCAGACGCGGGTAGGGTTCATAAAAATTATGTCATTCCTATCACCGACATTCAATCTCGTCAAAAAGAAATAGAAGAAGACCTTCTTGCTTTAAAGAAAGAAACTGGTGACGAGACATTACACATTCTTAAATTAGAGAGGATTTAGTGAGCTGCAATATAAAAATTAAAAATTATAAAGCAATAAGTGAAGCAGATGTTTCCATAGAGGGTATAACTATGATTTGGGGTCGTAATGCAGCTGGCAAATCTACTTTACTTAATGCTCTAACTTCTCTTCTCTCCAATCAATGGAAAGGTACCCCTATCCGTCATGGAGCTGAAGAGTTGTCTATTAATGTTAATATCGAAGGGGAGGGTGTAGGCTATACCCGAACAGAGGAGGGAACCTCTTTAAAAATCAATGACGGACCTACACAAAATAAATTAGGGCGAAATCCGCTCTACACCCTTTCCCCTTCGTTTCCTCTAAAACGCATAGATTATGATGACAGCCAGTTTTTCCCCAACTTTGCTCTTCAAGGGAAAGTGCCTATGCTGGATGATATCAGCATCTACGATTGTTTTTCTTCTATGTTCCACACAGTTTCTCAGCTTACAAGTGAGCTCAGCGAGCTGCAAACACAACTCTCCGCTGCTCGAACGGAAATCAACTCTGCTACGAGGGTTTTGGAATTTTCCCAGAACCAAGTCAAAGAAGCCAAGATTTCTTTGGACAATGTCAAGAACGAGATTCCTGATTATGAGAATCTGTACATCCAATGGAAAGAGTTTGACAAACAGAACCAAAAAGCGATTGAGTTTGAAACTGAGCTTCAAAGACTCGCTGGTCTTTGTACGGACCCGAAAGAAAGAGCTCTTCTAGAGAAAGAAACTGAGATTAGAAGTTTGTTCAGTGATGCTCTAAAGAAGCAGAATATTTTCACCTACCAGGATACTATTTCCAAAAATGAAAAACGGATTCAGGAAATAGATGAGAGGCTTAACAAGCTTCCTCAAAACTGGGAGAAAATCAACGTCCTGCTTCCTTTGTTACAAAGTTCTTTTTCCTTAGATTTTTCCCTAAACAAAGTACAAAGTCAAATCTCTGAATTGGATAAAGAAATATTAGATTTGAAAGAGCTGATCAAAGAGCAAAGTGTTAAAGCTAAAGAAGACACAGCTACAAGCGAGCAACCTCTTTTCTGTACATTTATTCAAAACAATTCTCAATGCCCTCATTTCACGAAACTTATTTCAGGAGTAACTGATGTCTGAATTAGAAAAATTAAACCAATTGCTTCAAAAACAACAAAGTTTAGAAGCACAACGCTTAAAACTACAAGCTGAAAAAGAAGTTCTTCTTAAAAACGTAGAAGAAACTCGACAAAAACTTATTTCTGAATTTGGAGAAGACTGGGAAGTAGTTAAAGACAATTTATTGAAAGAAATAGCAGAAATGGAGAATTCTTTATGAGATTGAGCGAAGCCGTTAATTGGCTTGATACAGGAACTAAAGAGTGGAGAAAATTTTTAGAAATGGAAAAAGAGTATGCTTCCCAACCCTCTCTCCATTCTAAAACCCTCACAGAAGAGGTGATCGCCAGTAAAGAAAGGCTTTACCAGCTTTATGAAAAAGAAATCCCATCTGCTGAAGCTGTATACCAGACCACCCTCTCTTCAGAAAAGAAAGCCGAAGAGAGTTTAAACCTCGCTAAAAACAATCATCAGAATCTGGAGATCTTAAATTCTTTTTATAAAGAATGTTTGGAAAAACTCACTCAAAAATACCTGGATAGTCTTTCTCAACTTTTAACAGATGTTTACCATTCCGTTTACCAGAATCCCAACAAACAAGTCAAGTTAGTAATGGTGGATTACCGTAATAAAAAAGTTGTAAGACTTCAGGTCACTAACACCATTGACGGCCAATCTTACGCTGAAGAATTGGATGATGCATCTGGTTCTGAAACAGTTTTAATGGGGTTGGTTTTAAGCATTTATTTCCTCATCGTTACTAAACAACCCAGAATTATCTTCATCGATGAAGTGTTTTCTTCACTGCACGACGACGTTTTTCAAAGAGTTTTAGCTATGCTTCAAAAGTTTGTAACAAAATTTGGATTTAGCTTTCTTATCATAGACCACAACTTGGAACGTTCTCTTCCTCACGCCAATAAACTTTACACGGTAGGCCCTAAAGGGAAGTACAAGGAACTAGATCCCGAATTATCCCCTCAAGCTATTGAACAAATAGTTGACGAAATATGGAGGGAAGGATGAAAATTTTATTTATGGGCGACCCTCACCTTTGGGATAGGTCTATTCTTTCTCGCTGCGATGTTTCCAGCGATACTTGTTTGCAGAAAATAGCTTGGACGGGGATTGTAGCTCAGCAGGAAAAAGTAGACTATTGGGTGACACCTGGAGATTTGTTTCACAACCCTGTCAAATCCCTGGCTTGGATGGCTAAATTAAAGAAGTTTTTTATCAATCTTCGCAACGAACAGATCAAAGTGAAAGGGATTTACGGCAATCACGACCTTTGGACCGGTTCTTATGAAGATTCTCAGAAAACCAATCTCGGCCATCTTTTCCTCGACAAATACATCGACGAACTCACTCCTTGGGAGAACCCTATCGCCGGCCTATCAGCTTACGGTCCTCAACCAAAGGAAGGTTTTTCCAACCCCCATGTAGAAGTTGTTGTTACTCACCACTTTCTTGAAGAGCAGTTTTTCAAAGATACTCTGATTCTAACAATCGATAAACTTAAAAAATGGTATCCAAATTTGAAGTACCTTCTTCCAGGCCACGACCACACTGTTTACGAGACTAAAACTATCCAAGGAGTGAAGGTTGTCCGACCGGGTTCTCTTCTACGTACTTCTTCAGCTATTGAAAATGACAGAATTCCCAAAATAGTCATAATAGATACAGAAAGCATGACAGAAAAATACATCAACTGTCCTTTCTCCAAACCTTATGCGGAACTTTTTAATGTAGCCCGCCGCAAAGCAGAAAATGCTCAGGAAGATGCTTTTGAAGCTTTTGAAGAAAATCTTAAACGAGGTTCAGCTGAAGCAGATATTGAAACTGTTTTCGAAGAACAGCTTAAACTTGTTGAACAAGAAGCTGTACGAGAATATATCAGAAAAGATTGTATAGCCCGAGGGTTTATACAAGTTTAAAAGAGGTGTAAAATGAACAATTCCCAGAAACAATTTGTTTGGACCAAAGCTCAATTGGCGGAAGTTAAATGCCAATTGCTTAGCGTGATTGAAGAAAGAAGAAAGAGCGTTGAAAACACTCCCGACATTTCTCCTGAAGCTTTGAAAATAAACAAATCACTTTTCAAAGCTTTGACCAAATCTATTATCAACCTATTCAACAAAAGCGTTCTTCAAGACGTACCTGCTCTTTTGTGGATGCAAGAGTTGAGTGCTATTCTTTCCGCTAAGAAGACGGATACGGAAATACAGATAGCTCGTATCTTGGAAGAAGAGAGAAGGAAGAAAGAATCTGTCAAAGAACCTGAGACTGAAGTTAAGCTCGAGACTCTTCCCCCGTATAAAGAAATCCCGGATTCTTCCCCTCAGGATTCAGAAACTCCGGATTCTCACCTCCCTATAGATTCCGAGATCTCTTATTGCTACGCTCTTCCTCCTAGACCCGAAGGTAGGAGACGTACAAAAGAAGAGATTGAAATGGAAGATTTTTTAGAAGAGTTGCGTGAAAGTTTGAAAAAGAACGTTCTCAACGGTGTAGAAAATCTTATAGAGACGGTAATGGATTACAATGAAAAAGTTTCCAAACTTTGGATTTTAAGAAACAAGATTAACAAAGAAATGGAAGTTTAAATGTCCGATTATTTGCCACGAGAAGTGGATGTTGATGCGGTGCTCAAAGCACCTATTCAAGAAATAGTTAAGAGGGATTTTCTGGAAAAAGGTAATTTTTTAACTTGCGACCCGGTTCTTTTTTCAGAAGCCCTTAAAACTATTTTAGCCATCCCTACAGTAACAAGCACTTTTTTCGCCCTATATAAAAAAGATAATAGCATCTGTCTGCATGCGAATAATAGAGAAGTGGTCTTTAACATCAGCATTCCTATTCAAGAAGGCAATTATGATTCCAAAGTGATTTATTTCATGGAACCCAAGAACTTGGCTCTGTTCATCACAGGGAATCCTTTCAAAATGACTTTTGATGAGGTGGGCAAGCTTTCGTTCGAGACAGAATATTCTAAATATGAGCCGGAAACGTTCAACCTTAACCCTTCCTCTGCCATTCTTATTCACCCAGAGCCGTATGATTGGGAACCTTTCCCTATCTCCCCTACGAACGTCAACAGGTTACACAGACTTTTTCAAGGAGCTGTTATGGCTTCCGACAATAAATGTCTTTTAATGGACAATCAAATTTCAGTCAATTTGAGGACCCACTCTCTTCACATGACCAGCAGCACTTACGAGTCTCCTATAATTCTCAGGAAATCAGATTTTCCTGTTCTAATTAGAATGAAACCCACTGAATGGGCTATTACAAGTGATAGAGTGTGGTTTAAATCGGAATCCAGTGTTTTCTCAGTTCCTTTCCCAATATATAAAGAAAAAGAGTTTCCCAGGTTTAAATTAACCGGAGAAAGAGAAGGTAAGCTTTCAATAAACACTTCCAACTTGCAATCTGCTTGTAAAATAGCACAATCGTTTGGAGCAGATATTTTTGAATTTAAAGTGGAAAAAGGTAAAGCTCTTCTGTCTATTTCTAACAGAGCTGTTTTCCACATAGGCACTGGCAAGTTAAACAAGACCCAAAGATTTTCTGCAGATATTTGTCAAAAAGTTTTCAATAACTTTTCCTCCAAAGAATGTGAAAATTTCAATATGAATATTTATAGAGACGGGGTTGAGGTGGAAATCCCCATTTCTCCTACGAATCCTACTTTAATAAAGTATAATTTTGTCAAATTGATAGGAGTTTAGATGCTGAAATTCTACCAATCTCTACCAGACATCAATACTAATTTGGTAAAAATACCAGCTTATTTTGAATCCATGAAACTTTTCACAGGTGTCAGGATTATCCCTTCTGCTGATTTTCTTAACGGGTTCCCTTTCCAATTCCATAGTTATTTTAATAGCACAGGGTTTCCATGTTATTTCGCCCCTCTCCGAATAGGTAATAAATGTAAAGGTTTTGTTCTCAAAGGCATAGAGAAGCCCACCCCTTCTTTCTCCACTGTCGACGGTCTTCTTTTAGGCATGGAAAAAATCAAAGACGGTGATGTGGTTGTTTTAGCTGAAGGAATTAAAGATGTGTATCTTATCAACAAAGCTAATTTTCCAGATTTGCATGGAATACCCATGCTCACAGGTATACCTTCTATTCAAACCCTTGAAATCTTAGCTTCTAAAAAATGCAGAATCATTTTTGTACCCGATGCAGATAAAGAAAGAGATAGCCATATAAATAGGTTTAAACAGATAGTGTCTTCTTTAGGAGTTTGGATAGAATATTCTATTTTCCATTTAAAAACCGATTTACCAAAATTAGATTTAGGAGGATGTTTTGACGGAGAAGAACAGAAAAGACAAACTTTTTTAAATTTTAAAGAATTAATAAACATATATCGAGCTTGGAATATAAGAAAAGAAAAATTACAGGAGAAATAAATGTCAAAAACAGTTATAAATCGAGACCCTTACGAACTAAGCGAATCCCTTCCAAAAGCTTTAGTCATAGCAAGAACAACTTTTCTTAACCCAAATCCAGAACCTTTCCTTGTACCGCAAGAATGGGTTTGGTTAATAAGAAAAGAAGTTTTAGACTATGGAAAACACACAATCCGCTACCCTCTTACTTCTACAACCCATCAAAGGGGAGTTACAGAGTTCGGCCTAGCTTTTCCAGAAATAAAACAAATATCAGGGATAGAAAGTATTGAGGAAGATGATGAGTAGGGTGGATTTAAAACAGAAATACAGGCCCAAAACTCTCTCCGAAATGTACGAGCAGACAGAGGTGACTTCTTTCTTCAAATCTGTTTGCCGTCAACCAGAAATCTGCCCTCGCTATTATCTTATTTCAGGAGCTTTCGGTTGTGGAAAAACTTCTCTAATCAGAGCTTTTGCCAATGATTTTCTAGAAGATTTGACCACTAGCAATTATACCGAAATAGATAGCTCTGACAAAGCTCTCACAAATAATTGGGAAAGTATCCGGGATTTCATATTCGCCTCCTCTAATGGCTGGAAGGTTATTTGTTTCGACGAAGCTCACCTTCTTGAAAGGAATGTTCAGCAGAAACTTCTCAAAGTTTTAGAAGATTTTGTGGGAGATTTGTTCATCTTTTTTGCAACCACTAACCCCGAAGAGCTTTCCGATACACTTCGTTCAAGGCTTTTTGAGTTCACCATCCAACCTTTCTCGGACGAGCAAATCGAAAAATACATAGAAGATGTAGCCCAAGAAGAGAATATTTTGCTAACTCCTACGAGCAAAAATATTATCATCAATTATGCTAATGGGCATTTGAGGAACGCTCTCAACAGTCTTCAACTGTTGTCTATTGAAGGTGAAGAAGTTTTTCTCAATCACAGAGTCGGTCTAAGTAACTCTATCATTTCTTATTTCACTCAAAAAGATAAAAGCACCACCGAGGTTCTTACAGAGCTTTCTTCGTTTTCTATTCTTGAAGTGAGGAGTTTTATTTCCAGATACTTTCGTAAATCAGCTCTTAAGGCTATGGGACGCAAAGGTCCGGCAGCTTTCGGGGCTTATTTAAAATTAACTTCTCTTATCGAAGAACCCGAAGATTATTGGACAGCTCTTATGATTTGGAGAGATACTGTTTTAATGCCTATTATTGGAGATTCTGCTTATGGAAGATGAAAACTTGGATATAGAAGATATTTTGGCTTCCAGGCCAAAACAAGAACAAAAAAGAAGGAAATGGGACACAGACGGTCTGTGCACCTACGAACCTGGCAAACCTATCACTCCAGGTTTTATCAGAGAGATGAGAGATCTTTGCTCCATCATTTATTCCAGTACTTATATCAAATGTTCCCTGGAAGAATTCACCTCAGAGGCTGTAGAAAAAGTAATAGAAGGGTTACCCACCTTCGACCCTGAGAAAGGGGTGATAAATAGTTGGGTTTACACAGTGATTTACAACCTCTCCCGTACTTTAATGTACACCTTAGCCTTCGAAACAGACGGAGAAATAGACGAAGAAGAGTATCAAACTTCCTATAATTATATAGGTCTAGGAGCTTCTATAGCTTCAAGAGAAAGAGAAAGAGTGGAACTTCAAGTAAATATTTTTAGCTTTGCAACAATGGCCTATCGTTTAGGAATACACGTAGACCAAAAACTTCTTTACAAATACTTAACCTTAAAAGAAAGTACACCAACAGCAGAATTATTTCTGTGGTTAAATTATAAATCTAAATTTTCACGGGAGGGGTGAATGGTTTTATCAGGGACAGAAGAAAACATACAAATGTGCATCAGACTTAGCCAGATGGTAGGGACAACAGCTTCATTAGAATCTATTTTCTGCTCCTATCTCCTTTTACAAGAGGATTGGCCCATGTTCTGTAAACTATTAGCAGGAGAGCAGATTGTTTTCCCCTCTCAGAAAATAATGAAAAATATATTTTCGGGAGAACAATTTCGTTTGATTAAATTAACATCTCAAAAATATGAAGATGTTAAAACTCAGGAATGGAAGAAAATCTCAGACCTCAGAAGAGGGGATGTGGTGTATATCCGAGGCTACCCTTTCTACCTCAACTCTTACCCAGCAACACTCATCGATGTTACGTATTGTTTAGCCACTCCCCTGGAAACCGACAAAGATATCGACTCTCAATTAGAGGATATTATCAAATAAGTCGTTTTTACGAAACTTATTATATAAGGGTTCTACACCCAAAAAACAAATTAAAGGAGTATCTATGGCTTCACTAACAGATTTAGCTAACCAAGATCCAATCACAAAAGCAATTTCTCAAGGAATGAATGCACTCAGCACTCTTTCTCAAAAATTGTCAGATTCAGCAACTTCAGAAGCAATGGCAAAAGCTGAAACAAACTTGATGAGACTAATGGATGAGGACGGTCCATTAGCATTAGACGTAGAACTAGCAATTCGGGTTTACGACACGCTAGCTACACACAAAGAGAATATAGTTGACGCACAGCGTCGATTTATAGAATCTCTTATGAAATTAGAGGAAATGCGACAGTCTCGTGTCCAACCTCTTTCAAACACAGTCCCGGTCCCTCCAACACCTCCAGGGACTGAAGCAGGGAGTTCAGCAAGTTTTGCTGCAGCCTTAAACTAAGGAGTTAAAGATGTCAGAACTTTTTCCCTCTATAACCAGTTCATCTAAAGCTGAAGTTGTTTTGGACCGCCTTGAAAGGCTTGATAAGAGTCTGCAAGGTAAAAAACCAGGGGAAAAAATTGATATTCTTTCTAAAGTTACAGACCCGGGTTTAATAGAGCTTCTCAGAGTTATTTTTGATGAAACTCTTCAACCCGGGATTTCTGTAGCCACAGCTTTCCGCTACATCCAAAACAACCCTCAAGAACCCGCCACCCCTATCCAATTTTTTACACATTTAAATAAAATATTTAACGGTACTTACGGGGAGACTCTTCTAGAAGAAGAGCTTTACCTTGAAAATTTACAGAACAAATTGGCTGAAGCAGCCGAGGCTTGTAAGAATTCCGATAACAAAAATTACCGTGAAAATGATGAAATATGGTATAATTTAAAAAATAAAGTCAACAAAGCCAAAGAAAATATAAATTCCCTCAAAGAAGAGATAAACATTCTTTGCGCCAAATGTCAAGCCCTCAGCCCTTACTTTTCTGAAATTCTCCAACAAGATTTAGGTTGGAGACTTGGTGCCAAATCTCTCAACCTTGCTCTCCCAGGTACAGTAGATATTCTCCATCATCAGATTGTAGACGAGTGGGAGCCTGGCATGAAGCTTACAGGTCGTTGGTGTTGGCAAGAAAAATTTGATGGTGAAAGGTGCATTATTAAAATAGTTGGTGGTAGAGCTACAGCTTATGACGCGACAGGCATCGTATACAAAACTCTCACAGATGCTTGCAATCTTATATCAGAAAGATTGACACCTGACATCAACTTCGTTCTAGACGGAGAATTTATAAAAGATTCAGGACAAGACCACTTAATAGATTTTTCAGAATTATCTCAAGAAATACGTCGAGTCGGATATCAAATACCTGTCCTTTCTGGAGATTTTCAATACCAAATATTTGATTTTGTGCCATTAAAAGATTTTGAAGCAGGAGCGTCCAATCTACTTTTATCTCAACGCCAACAGCTTTTAAACAAATTCTTAGAAAAAGTAAACCAGCCTTTTCTACGAGCTGTAAAATCCCACTGGTTTTCTTATAAAGAACAAAACGACTCGTCATATATACAAAAGATAAATTCCCAACATTTTGAAAATGGAAAAGAAGGTTTGGTTCTTAAACGAGACTCTCCTTACAAATCAGGTTATAATTCAGACCTCCTCAAAGTAAAATCAACGTTCTTTATAGAAGCAGAAGTAGTTCGAGTTTCTTTAGGAGAACGAGATTGGGGTTCTGGAGTAAAAGAAGAAGGAGTTAACGCTTTATTCTTTCAATATAAAGATAGCGTCGTAGGGACAGGCTCAGGTATTTGCAGAGATGAAGCTGTTTCCTGGAAAGCAGATGAATCCCTCGTTGTGGGAAAAACAATTAAAGTAATGCATTACGG
>JGI24503J29689_10008381_pt1 | contig 13612 bp, 12 predicted proteins | sample BioPla3RNA2_FD_29689 | JGI IMG/M metagenome (IMG submission 29689)
AAAAAAAAGGCAATTTCTGCATATTTTTGCTTTTTCACGGTCAATTATACCCAAAAAACCGATAAATATGCCCGAATGTCGAAAATAGCAAGATTTTACTCAATTTGAGCAAGTTTCTATATTGTTTATGAAAGGGTTTTCTCCTATAATGGAGTTGACCGGCAAATTTTTTTGATGAGGTGAAAAGATGATCATAGAAGAAATTTCCTTGGCTTTGCAGAAGGGAAAAGCGAACGACGTTAAAGCCTTGGTTCAGCAAGCCTTGGCTGAAGGTTACACGCCGAAAGATATTCTTGAGAAAGGTTTGATTCAAGGGATGAATGTCATCGGCGGCAAGTTCAAACGCAATGAAGTGTTTGTTCCCGAAGTTTTGGTCGCGGCCAGAGCCATGAATGCCGGTCAGGAAATTCTGAGACCGGTATTGGTTAAGTCGGGAATCAAACCGATTGGAAAAGCTGTCATTTGCACGGTGCAGGGGGATCTTCACGACATCGGAAAGAATCTTGTAAAAATGATGCTCGAAGGGCAGGCCATCGCCTGCGTTGATTTGGGCGTCGACGTTCCCGCAGAAAAAGTGATCGCGGCAATCAAGGAACATGAGCCGGATCTGCTCTGCCTTTCCGCGCTTCTCACCACGACGATGATTATGCAGAAAGAAATCATCGAAGCCGTGAACAAAGCAGGTCTCAGGAACAGGGTGAAGATCATGGTCGGGGGCGCTCCGGTCACTGAGAAATTCGCCCTGGAAATCAAGGCAGACGGTTATGCGCCCGACGCTGCGAGCGCCGCGGAACTTGCCGTGCAACTGATAGGTGAGATGCATGTTTAAAAACATTGAGCATTACAAACCGGATCTGGAAAAGACCATGTGTATGCTCGGCAAGCTCTACGCGGACGCCGCCCGCCGCAGGGGCGGAAACGTCACCTTCCGCGCCCTTCCCCCCTCCGATGTCGAGTTCTATTCGACTTTTGATCTCACGAAATACAATTACGAAAGCGACATCAATGAATACGCGGAAGATTTGTCGAGATTGTTGGCGGAGTCCTTCGAGCTTAGGCGCGAGGTTGACGACATCATGGTGCCGACGATTTCGCCGGTTCTCGGCATCGGTGATTATTCCGCCTTCGTCGCGGGCGAGATTGATTTCCGGAAGGACACATCCTGGTCCAAACCGGTGTTCGAAAACATCGATGATTGGAAGAGGATTCCGCCGCTTGGGACCAGCAAATGGTATAGGTGGTTTTTGGAGATTTGCGAGGCAATGCTAGAAATATCGTCGGGAAGCGGCATTCCCTTCATGCGGGGGTTCTTTTCGCCCCTGGATCTTGCGGGCGCGCTCCGCGGAGACATGATCTACTATGATTTCTATGACGAGCCGGAAAAGCTCCATGATCTCCTGGCTTTCTGTGCGGACGCGACAATCATGTTCGCGGAGGACATTTATGCGCTTGCGAGAAAGTATTTGAAGGATACGAAATACGGAATGTATTATCTCGACGGGAAAATCAACATGTCCGAGGATATCGCCTGCATGATTTCCGGGAAAACCTATCGGGAATTTGCCCGTCCCCACACGCAGAGGGTAATCAATCATTTTGGGGAAGGGCACATGCACACGCATTCGCGCTCGCTGTACCTGGTCAAGGAAATCTGCAGCATGGACGGGGTCGTGAATTTATGGCTCCCGACTGATCCGAACGCACCCCGCCCCATCGATCATCTCGAAGAGCTGATCGAAGACGCGGATGGGGTATGCCTTGCGATTGACATCGATGATTTTTCTGAGATTGAAAACAATTTGGAAATATTGAAAAAAGGAAACTTCTCGCTCACCCTTCCGGTAAAGGACATCGAGGAAGCGAAGGCGCTCACCGAAAGGTTCAACCTCTTGGAAGGGATTTGAGTTTCCCAAGAAAGGAGTGGAGGATGAAGAGGCTTGCGATCTTAATCTTGTTTCTGTTGACATTCTTTGCGTCCGTTCCCGCCGTTTCCGGATCCGAAAAAACCGTCAGGGTATGGATCGGCGCGATTGCGGAAGAGAAGGAGGTCATGGACGAGCTCGCAATGGAATTCAAAGAAAAAACGGGGGTCAATGTCGAGGTCTACCAAAAACTCGAGATTTTTACCGTTCCCAATGCCCTGGTCAACAACGCCGAATTGGATGAGCGCCCGGACATTGTTTACATGCAGGCTCCCGACATCGGCGGGCTTGCGGAATCGGGGTACCTCCTCCCTTTGGAAATCGACGATGATCTGCGTTCGCGGTTCGTGGACGTCGCCTTTGAGGCGTTCACCTATAATAACCAAGTCTACGGCATCGGCTATTCCAATTCAACATACGGCCTCCTCTACAACAAAGACCTGATCAGGGAAGACGAGCTTCCGGAAACCTGGGATGAATTGTTTGAAAAAGCGGAAGCTTTGACTCTTCGGGATGAAACCGGAAACATCGTGCAAAGAGGGCTCTTCCTCAATGCCAACGACATGTGGTTCAACTATCCCCTGATCAAAAAATATGGCGGCTACTACTACGGCACCTACCCGAACGGGGAATACAATGCCTACGATGTCGGGCTGGACAATGAGGGCATGCTTGCCTATGTTGAAAAGATGAAGGAACTAAAAGCCCTGGGAATGGTTTTGAACAACCCCGAGAAAAAGGATTACTCGGACATCGTTGCCGAGTTTTCCAAGGGCAGTGTGGCGATGTTCTTTTACGGGCTCTGGCACGCCGAGTTCTTTAAGAATGCGAATGTGAATTATGGCATCGCCCCGCTTCCGGAAAACGCAAAACCGATTACGACCGTGGAAGGCTTCGTCGTCAATAAATTCACCAGAGAAGAAGCAGCGGCTCTGGAATTTTTGCGTTTCATTCTCGAAGACGACAACCAACAGCGCTTGATCGAAGCCGGCAATCGACATCAGCGGAAAACGGGGGAGCGGAACCCGACCAACATCAATGTCATCAATTCCCCCTACATCCAGGAAGATGAAGTGCTCGCAAGCATCGCTCAGGTCGGACGCAACGTCGAGCCCTTCCCGAACATTCCGGAAGGAACGCTTTGGTATAACCAGGACGTCACGTTCAACACTTTCAGGGCCATTTTCTTCGGGGACAGTTCCGGAAACGAAGTGGACGCACAGTACAAGCTCAACGAACTCGCCGACTACATCCGCAGAAACGTCGCCCTGATGAACGAAGAGGTGGAGTTTGTAAAAACGCCCTGGTATGTTTTTGCGATTCTTGGGGGCGCGATTTTGGCGCTTGCTGCTTATTTGTTCGTCAAAAAAATAAAGCAGAGAAGGGATCCGAATTATTTTCCGACCAAGCACAGCAGAACCCTGACGCTCCTTGCCTGGGGTTTGATGCTGCCCCTGCTTGCGCTCTTGCTCATGTTCTATGTCTATCCAATCATCCATAATTTCTACCTATCTTTCACCAATTACAGCGGCCTCAATCTCCGCAATTACGGAATTGTGGGGATCGCGAATTATAAAACGATCTTTTTGGCAGGATTGCAGGGCCTGGTTCAGCTCATTCTCTGGACCTTCGTTTTCGCTCTGTCTGTCGTCGCGATTTCCTTCGTCTTCGGCACCTTCCTGGCCACCATCCTCGACAAAACGAATGTGAGGGTCGCGAAAGTTTACCGCCTGATCTATATCCTGCCCTGGGTGATTCCCAGCATCATCACGCTTTTAATGTGGCAGGGATTGCTGGACACCGAAAGCGGCCTCGTCAACAAACTCCTGGGCCTCATCGGCATCGGGAAAATCCCCTGGCTTTCCAATGCCCACATGGCCCGCCTTTCCACAATCCTGGTCATGGTCTGGTTTTCCTTCCCCTATTTCATGGTGATTGCCTACAGCTTTCTGAAATCTATCCCGAAGGATTATTATGAAGCGGCGAGAATAGACGGCGCGAGTTCCTTCGCCATATTCAGAAAAATCACCCTGCCCCTGATTTTCAGGGCACTGATACCGATCCTGATCATGAGTTTCATCATGCAGTTCAACCAATTCGGGGTCTACATCCTCACGGGCGGGGGCCCTGCTTCCCCGAGAATCGGGAATCCGGGAGCGACGGATCTGCTCATCACCTATGTTTTCAACACCGCCTTCAACACCAAGAGGTATTCGCTCGCGGCTGCCTATTCGGTAATCATCTTCATTTTCGTCGCCTGCTTCGCGCTCATCACCATGCGAGCAAATAAGAAGAAGATGGAGGTCTAGGATGAAAATTTTGAATAAAATTCTTTTACAGGTGCTTTTGTTTCTGCTTGCCCTGGTGACGCTCTTTTCCCTAATCTATGTGCTGATAATCGCTTTCGGAAAAAATGTCATTTCCGCTACCACCTTCATTCCGGAAGGATTCACTTTTGAGAATTTCGTCAAGCTCTTTAGAGAAACCAAGTTCGCCAATTGGTTGGCAAACTCCCTAATCATTTCCACAACCACCATGGTGATTTCCGTCATCCTGGTCTCCGTCGCCGCCTATGTATTCTCCAGGCTCCGTTTTTACGGAAAGGAGCGGCTTTTCAATCTGGTCCTTTTGGTGCAGATTTTTCCCCTGTCGCTGTCGATGGTCTCCATCTTCCAGATCTTCGTAAAAACCGGCCTCTTAAACAAACCCCTGGGTCTTATCATCATCGACTCCGCCCTTTCCGCAACCGGACTCATTTTGCTTGCGAAGGGGTATTTCGACACTATTCCTTACGAACTTGACGAAGCGGCGATGATGGACGGCGCCACGCGGCTGCAGATCCTGAGGAAAATCACTTTCCCGCTCGTGAAACCGATGCTTGCGGTCGTGGGCATCCAAAGTTTCATCATCGCTTACAACGAATACACAATCGCCAGCGCCGTGATGACGGTGAATGTTGAAAAAATGCCGCTGGCGGTCGGGCTTCAGAGCTTAATCGCTGGCCAATACGGCATCAATTGGAGCATGTATTGCGCGGGCGCGGTGATCGGCAGCATTCCGATGCTGATTCTCTTTTACTCGATGCAGAAATATTTCATCAGCGGACTGACGGAAGGGAGCGTCAAATCCTAATGATCCATCACATCAGCGAACATGTCTATGCCTATCCGGTGAGCCCGGATACGCTCAATGTCAGAATCAAAGTCAAGAAGGACCTTTATGAGAGAATCTCGGTCCATTACAAAAACCTCTACGACCACACGCCGCACATCAAAGAAAAAGAAATGTCCTTGATTTTGGAAGATGAAAAATACCGAATCTACGAAGCAAGCATATCCGTCAAAGAAAGGCATTTCAAATATTATTTTAAATTGGAAAAGGTGGGCGAAGCGATTCATTACACCGCCGACGGTTTAAAAAAGGAAATCGCGCCCGAAAATTTCTTTTATTATCCCGCGATCAACCTGGATGATGTGCCGGAGTTCCCCGGATGGGCGGAAGGGGAAATCATCTATCAGGTCCTGATCGACCGTTTCCATGACGGGAACCCCAGGAACAATCCCGAGAAATTGAAAGACATCCATGAGCTTCCGGACAGGAACACCTATTACGGGGGCGATTTTGCCGGCCTGATTCAGAAACTGGATTATGTCAAGAGCCTCGGGGTCAAACTCCTCTACCTCAGCCCCCTCTTCAGTTCCCCGACCTACCATAAATATGATGTGGACGATTATTATAAGATTGATTCCGTCTACGGGAGCGAAGAAGAATTGAAAGAGTTGGTGGGTTGCGCCCATGAGCGCGGAATCAAAGTCATCTTGGACGGGATCTTCAATCACTGCAGCAGCGAAAACCCGCTGTTTCAGAACGTTCTGAAAAACGGCGAAAACTCCCCCTACAAGGACTGGTTCTACATCGAGAACTTTCCCGTGGATCCGGCCAAACTCAATTATGACAGTTTTGCCGGGCAGGTGCCTTCGATGCCCCGGTTCAACACCTCGAATCCAGAAGTAATCGATTATCTTTGCGAAGCCGCCTGCCACTGGACGGAAAAGCTGGGCATCGACGGCTGGCGTTTCGATGTCGCCGACGAGGTGGCTTCCGGCTTTTGGCGGGAAATGCGCAAGCGGCTCAGAAAGATAAAAAAAGACGTGATTCTCATCGGCGAGGTGTGGAACCAGGCCGGGAAATGGCTCCAGGGCGACCAATTGGACACGGTGACGAATTATAAATACAGGCAATACTTGCTTGAATTCATCGACGGAAAACTCACCTCCAAGGAATTTTTCAATCAACTGAACGCCCTCAAATCTTTATACAAAACCCCTTTCCATAATTATTTGGTCAATCTGCTCGGAAGTCACGATACGATCCGCCTTGCAACTTATTTGAAAAGGCGCCATCCCGATGCGCTCCGGCTCCATTATCTGAGCCTCGCTGTGACTCTTGCCATGGCTGGCATGCCCCTGATTTATTACGGGGACGAAATCGCCCTGGAAGGGGACGTCGACCCGGACAATCGGCGCGCGTTTTTATGGGAGCGGACCGAGGAAAAACCTGTGCAGGAACTGAAAAAACTAGCCCGCTTCCGGGCAGCCTCGGAAATCCTGAAAAAGGGCAGTCTCATCCCTTTGGATCTCGACGAGCGCGTCCTCGCTTTCAGAAGGGCATACGGGGGCGAAAGCCTGCTCGTGCTCGCCAATTTCGCCGACGCGCCGAAAGAGGTGGGAGTCAAGGCCAGAGAAATTGTTTATGGGAATGCGGAAATCGGAGATAATGTGCTTTTGGATAAATACGCTTTTACAATTCTAAAATAAGGAGGAAAAAATGAAAAGAATCATTTACGGTTTGCTTGTTGTTTTGTCATTCTGCTTCTTTGTCGGCTGCCAAGGAAAGACTTATGAAGTCAGTTTTGATTTGAATTATGAAACGACTCAACCTGCCCCCGCCACTCAGAAGATCAAGGAAGGCGAGAAGGCGACCGAACCCCTGCAACCCACGCGGGAAGGTTATGAATTCCTCGGTTGGTTCAAAGAGGATGCAGAAGAAAGATATGATTTTGGGACGCCGGTGACTTCGACTTTCACGCTCTATGCGCGCTGGCGGGAGTTGGAAGAAGATGAGAAAGTTGCCTATTATCTGGGCGGGAGCTTCAATAACTACGACGCCGCAGATCCGGATTATAAAATGACAAAGGATGAGGACGGAAAATACAGTTTCACCTTGGAACTGACGGACGAAAACCGCGACCATACCTATGACGGGCATTATTACAAGGTAACCGCGGGAAGCTGGGACGCGGACAAATGCTGGGGAATCGACATCTATTACATCCAACCCGCGCCGTTATCGCCCACGGGAGCAGGGCTGGGATCGATCTGGCATTGGGCCAACGGCACCCTGAAGGTCACTTTCGATCCGGAAGAAATGCTGATCATCGACGAGCTCGTGATTCCTGAGCCGATCATTGAGGAGATTGAACCCACGGTGTACGGCAAATTCAACGGCTGGGCCATCGAAGGCGAGAATGCTTTCGTCCTGACCGATCCCGACGGCGACGGGATTTACACCGGCATGATCGAATTCGAAGAAGCCGGAACATCCGACTTCACGGTCGTGGTTTCCAGGAAATGGTACGACGACCAGTGGGGCCAGAGATGGGGAGCGGAAGAGCAGTACAAGCCGGATGGAAGCCCCGCGGGATTCGGCGATGCCATTGAGATCGATTACGAAGCGGGACTCTACCTCTTTGCGTTTGATTCAAAAACCAAGGAAACCACATGCTTAAAAGTCGAAGCCGGAACCATTGATGCCTATGCATATCCCAGAATTTACGGAGAGTTCAACGGCTGGGACATTGACGGCGAGAATGCTTTCATCCTGAGCGACCCGGACGGGGACGGGATTTACACCGGCATGATCGAGTTCGAAGCAGCCGGAGAATCCGACTTTTCGGTCGTTCTCTCCAGAAAATGGTACGACGATCAATGGGGCAAGCGCTGGGGAGCCGAAGAGCAGTACAAGCCGGACGGAACTCCCGCAGGAATGGGATCCACAACGAAAATCACATACGAAGCCGGACTCTACCTCTTCACTTTTGATTCAGAAACCAAGGAAACCGCATATCTGAAAGTTGAAGCCGGCGTTGTTTATGAGTTTGCATTCCCCAGAGTTTATGGAGCCCTCAACGGCTGGGACATGGAAGGAGAAAATGCCCTGGTTTTGACCGATGAAGACGGGGACGGTGTTTATACTGCCAGTTTTGAATTCAGTGAAGAAGGCATCACCGACATTTGGGTCGTGCTCTCCAAGAAATGGTATGACGACGAATGGGGCAAGCGCTGGGGAGCCGAAGATCAATATAAACTTGAATCAGACCTTGCTTATGAAGAGGGCACCTATCTATTCTCTTTTAATGCGGAGACCAAAGAAATAATTGTTGTGAAACAGTGATTTTTCATAGGGTGATTTAATGTTCCGAGACGAGTCGAGGAAACCGGATTTTGAAAACCTCCGGTTGATTTTAGAAAAAAAACCCGCTCCGCGACCGGTATTGTTTGAATTCATTCTGAGCGCCGACAAGGAGAAATACCTGGTCGGCGCCGATTATAAAACCGATACCGAATTTGACAGGGTTGTTACCACCATCAAAGCCTTTGACAGCGGCGGTTACGACTTCGCCCCGATCATCGTGAGGGGCATGGAATTTGCCAGGAAAGAACAGAAAGAAGGAGCGACGATATCCCTGAACGAAGGCGCGCTCATCACCGACCGTAAATCCTTCGAAAGCTATCCCTGGCCCGACGAGGCAAACGCCGACTTTTCGATTATTTCCGAGGCCGGAAAGCACCTGTCAGAAAAAGCGAAATTCGTTGCTTTTTCCCACGACGGGATTTTGGAAAACACAATCGGAATCGTCGGCTACGAAAACCTCTGCTACATGGTTTATGACAATCCGGAATTGGCAGCGGCTGTTTTCCGAAAAGTCGGGGAGTTGATTTACAGGTATTTTTGCAGGTGCTTGGAATACGATGAGGTCGGCGCGGTTCTATGCAATGATGATTGGGGTTTCAGCACGCAAACCATGCTCGCTCCCGATTTGCTGAGAATTCATGTTTTCCCCTGGTACAAGAAAATTGTTGAGAAAGCCCATGCCTTGGGGAAATACGCGATCCTCCATTCCTGCGGCTATTATTATGACATCATTGATGACGTGATCGAAGTCATGGGCTTCGACGGCCGCCAGTCCTATGAGGACAAGATCGTGCCCGTCGAAAAAGCCTATCGGGAACTCCATCCCAGGCTTGCCATCCTGGGAGGAATTGACGTCGATTTTCTTGTGAGGGCAACGAGCGGCGAAGTATATGACCGCTGCAAAAGAATGCTTCATATGACGAAAGAGACCGGCGGCTACGCTTTGGGAAGCGGAAACAGCATTCCCGATTATGTCCCGCTGGAAAACTACAAAGCGCTTTTGCGTGCGGCACTGGAAGAATAAGGAGAAAGTTCATGAAAAATTGGTTAGAATGGCAAAGAGCCAACCGCAACAAAACCATGCCGATTTTGTCCTTTCCCGCAATCCAACTTTTGGTAATCAACATCAGGGATTTGATTTGGTCCGCGGATCATCAGGTCGCTGCTTTGCGGGTGATTAAAGAAAGATGCCCAATCAGCGCTTCGGTCAGCATGATGGATCTATCGGTCGAAGCGGAGGCTTTCGGAGCCGAGATCAGATTCTTTGATTACGATGTCCCCACGGTGATCGGCAAAATTATCGAAAACGAAGAAGATTTGGATAAATTGAAGGTTCCCGAGGTCGGGCATAAGCGGGACGGGATTTATCTTGAAGCCATCAAAAAAGCAAGCGCGGAAACCGAGTTCTCGATTTTCGGGGGCGTGATCGGTCCTTTCTCGCTTGCGGGCAGGCTCATGGACATGACGGAAATCATGGTCAATTGTTATACAAACCCCGGTTTGGTTCACGGGACCTTGAAAAAGGTCGCGGAATACATCAAGAACTATGCCTTGGGATTTAAAAAAGCCGGGGCCAAAGGCATAATCATGGCTGAGCCGGCAGCGGGGTTGCTGTCTCCCGAGCTCTGCGAAGAGTTTTCCTCCCAATATGTCAGGGAAATTTTCGACGCGCTCCGCGGCGATGATTTCATGATTTGTTATCATAACTGCGGAAACGTGCTTCCCCTTGTACAAACTCTCATCAGTTTGGATGCCGACATCTATCATTTCGGAAATTCGATCGACATCGAAGAGATGCTTAAGCTGATGCCCAGCAATAAACTGATTATGGGAAACATCGACCCCGCCGGCCAGTTCAGAAACGGCACTCCGGAAAGCGTCAGGAAGGCGACCAAGGAACTCTTGGAAAGATGCAGCGGCTATGAAAACTTCGTGATTTCCTCAGGCTGCGACATCCCACCGCTTTCAAGTTGGGATAACATCATGGCCTTCTTTTCCGCCGTCGAAGAATATTATAACGAATGAAAAAAGCCCAGGCATGAAGCTTGGGCTTTCATTCATCCAGGAGCCAGGAAAGGAAACCGGGAAACCTCCTTTTCCAGGCGGATTCGCGATGCAAAGCTCCTTTTTCAATCAGAAGCTCTGCTTTGCAATCCTTCTTTTTCAGCAGCCTGTATATCCTTTTTGCATGGCGCAGTTCCGGATTAGTGATCATCCTTGATTCCTTGGTGCCGATGTCCAAATAGACTTCCAAGTCTTTCAGAGCGCTTGCTTTGATCAGCCGCGCGAATTCCTGCAAAGAAAACCAGAAAGCCGGGGACAGGCAGCCCAGTTTCCGGAAAACGCCGGGATATTTGATGCCGGCATAGAGGGTGATGTTAGCTCCCATCGATGAGCCGGCCAGGTAGTTTGTATGATTGGTCCTGTATTTTTGATTGATCATGGGAATCAGTTCACGGACCAGCCAATCCAGATATTTGTCTCCTTCTCCACCGGCAAAATCCATCCCCAATTCCGGAATGTATTTTTTAAGTTTATTGCTTATCCAGGGGCTGTATTCGTCAAAGCGGTATATTTCCCCGTTGTCGATGCCGACGATAATCAGGCCTTTTCCGTGTTGTCTATAATATGCATCGGCGGCTGCTTTCACTCCCCAACTTTCGCCGTAGGCCGCGTCCTCATCGGAAAAAAGATTCTGTCCGTCATGCATGTAGAGGACCGGGCAGCGAACCGAGTCATGGTTTTCCGGAAGGTAGATTCTGAGTTTCCGTTCCCTGTTCAAAGTTGTGATGAATGCGTCCACAATTTCAATTCTTGACATCTTGACCTCCGCCTGTATTATAGCATTTTTTGTACTTTTTTGTTAACAAAAAATTTCTGTTATGGTAAAATGGCGGTATGAAACATTGGATAGAGGAAATGACTGCAAAGGCGAGGAGGATTTTTGAAAAATACAATCCCCCCGCCGGTGTTGCGCGTGCACCGCGGGGCAGGGCCAGGCTCAGGAAGCCCCTTGATAATTACGCCAAAGCGGCGACTAATCTCTATGGGATTATCAAGCTTGATGAATTTGTCGAGATTTTCAACTGCCAAATCGGGGAGGACACCAATCCAGAAGAAGTGAAGATGCTCTTGCTTCCGTGGATTTTGGAAGACGGACTTTATTGTTTTTATAAGGATTATCTGGTTCATTCCACATTCATTGACAGTGATTTTGATTTTGTAAAACCGTTGGCAAGGAATCAGGAAGGAAAACCGCGCTACCTTCCGGAGAAGAATTTATTTCTACGCCATGCGTTGCCGGGTTATGAGGACAATCATCAATATTGGTGGGATGTTCTGGAATTCATGGAAAAGAAATTCGGAACCGGAGATGATGTTTTTTCCTGCAGCATCGAACTGAAAATGCTTCATCCCGAAAGGCTGACTGAAGTTTTCCCGATTCTCAATGAATACGGCCTTGGTTTTCAAAACCTTGAAGAGGCGAATGAATTCATGAGATTGCTGACGGTTGCGAAGAACAACGTAAGGCTTTGGGAAAACAAAGGCTATACGCCCAGCGAATTGAGGAAGCTGGCGGAAAAAGATGCTCCCAAAGAATTGCATTTTGTACCGTTACGCGAAATCCTGCCCGATGAGAGCTGCCCCTGCGGAAGCGGAAAGAAGTACAAGCATTGCTGTTCCATCAGCCCAGCAAGGCTTCCGGAAAAGGATAGGATTCTATTTTATGACACTTGGCTGCGGCTCCTGGATTATGTCAACAAGAAAGAAAAGGTCTGCGATTATCAGGTCAATTTTCTGAACCCGGCCTTTAACCTACAATCCAAACTCTGCCTCATCCGCGATCGGCTTTGGGAAAAGCCTTCATTTATCAGCGAGTATACGTTGTTGAATCCGGCGCTCACAAAAGAAGCGGCGGAATTATTGCGCGCCTGGGAAAAGAAACATGTCCGGGGGAAATTTCTGTTGCTTGAGTATCGGAACGGGACCGCGATTATGATGCAAATTAAGGAAAACGAAACTCCGAAATTATATGCCGTCATCGGCATCACTTCCACAATCTCCGAAACTGTGATGAGCGCCCCGCCGGTTTTGTTGAAGACGGTACTGCTCCCTTTCGGAGACAGGATTATCTACGATGGTTTTATCGTTCCTTATCAAATTTCCTTCGGACTGGGAGCGAGGAAGATGTTTTCCGAACAATATGAGATGGAAAAATTAAAACATGGGATCCTGACAAAATTATGAGAGCCATGACCTTTTTGGAAGGATTCAATCATCTTGAGGATGATTGCATTTATTTGGAAATCATTGAGAAAAACGAAGGAAATCGCGAAGAACTCCCGTATTATTATTATGTCATATATTTGCAATCGGGAATTCAAATTGGGAAAATCAGCATCCGCATCGGCCATAACAAACATTCATATTATAACGGGAACATAGGTTATGAAATATATCCCGAGCACCGGGGGAAGAAGCATTCCTTGCGGGCCTGCAAACTTGTTTTGGAAGTCGCGCGGGCGCATGGCATGAATTTTTTATACATCTGCTGCGCGGAAAACAATGTTCCATCTCGGAAGATCATCGAAAGCCCGGGAGCAAAACTTCAGGAAATCAAAGTTCCGCCTAAGGATTATATATATTATTATGAAGGGATGCCCGCGCAAAGAATCTACCGTTTGGATTTATTAATACGGTGCAATGTTTGTATAATAATGGTATGAGAGAGACAAGGGCACTTTTTCTGAGAAAATAAAGAAAGGAAAGATTATGAAAAAAGGAAAGGGTTACTTCGGCCTGGGATATTTGCTCAGCGTCATTTTTGCAATCCTCCCCATCACTAATTTGATTTTCGGGGTTGTCATCAGAATCGAAAAGAATAAAATCCTCCATGCCCTGCTGAACATCCTGATTTTCCCTCTGTTCTGGCTCGTCGATTTGATTTCGATTATTTTACACAACAAACTCAAGTATTTGATTTAGAATTCAAAATCCAAAAAGCCCTTTAAGCGGTTTTGCTTAAAGGTTTTTTTGGCTCATTCATACCCTTTCGACGGAAGCGTTCTTGGCGATGCCGCGGTAGATTGTAACGCCCTTTTCGGAAAGCACGATTTCTATTTCTGCATCCATTGATTCCCAGACCCTCCTTGCCATCAATCCCTTAATCGGCGCGGAGAGCATGAAGCTCTTACCCGTTCTGATGAACACATCCA
>JGI24503J29689_10063616_pt1 | contig 13605 bp, 8 predicted proteins | sample BioPla3RNA2_FD_29689 | JGI IMG/M metagenome (IMG submission 29689)
CGAAGATAGTATCTTCCTTGTAACAGAATTTATCGACTTTGCTGAAAGCATGTTAGAATTTTTGAATAGAAGAGGTGAAGATTATGAAATCTAAGATTAAATATAACCCCGAAGTTACTAAAAAATTAGTTATATGGTTAATATTATTAGCGATTGTAGGGCTATTGGGTGGTTCAATTGTCAAGAGCTATGAATCGAATCACACTACATCGAATTCAAAACTATTGGATGTGGAAATCCCATCGGGAAGTTATGAAAATTATCTTAAAGTAAAAGCAGGAATAAACCCTAATCGTTTAGAAGAGTTTGATTTAGCTGATTACTGGCAATATTTGAATTTCCCTGAAGATAAGGTTATTTATGTTGATGGAAATACAGCAAAAGCTAGCGAAGATGCTACTGATTTTGTTGCCAACTATTTAGTTGATGGCAAAAAAGGTTATTATACAGGGGAAAACGGAACAGCTACTTGGGATATAAAGAACATTCCAGAAGCGGGACTTTACCATTTGATTATCAATTACTACATGCCACAGGGTGGTGGAAGTAATGCTGAGAGATTAATTAAAATCAATGATGAAGTATTATTCAGCGATTTAAATAATATTACTTTTTATCGTGTTTGGGCAGATAAAGAACCAATCAAACAAGATATTTCAGGCAATGATTTGAAACCAACACAGATAGAAATATTCTCAGAAAGAACTACTTATTTGCGTGATGAAACAGGGTATGTAGCAGAACCGTTTATGATTTATTTCGAAGCGGGGGACAACACAATCTCATTCACCTCATTACGTGAGAACTTAGTAATCTTTGGTTTTGAAATTGTTTCTGTTCAAACTCGTTTAACTTATGCAGAATATTTAGAAGAACATAAAGATGTAAAGAAAGTAAGCAATTATCTGGAAAAGATTGAAGCAGAAACGGCATTTGAACGTTCATCACCAACCTTATATGCTACTGGTGATAGGACAAGCCCATTAAATACTCCTGCTGACCCAGTTAAAACAAAATACAATTCTATTGGTGGATCAAAGTGGTCAACCCCAGGGGATTGGATTTCTTGGAAGGTAATTGCACCAGAAGCCGGATTCTATCATATTTCTTTTAGAGCTAAACAAAATTTATCGCGTGGTTTATTCTCTACGAGAAGAGTTTATATTAATGACGAAATTCCTTTTAAAGAAGCAAACAATGCTCGTTTCTATTATAGTAGTGACTGGGAAATTATTACTATTGGTAATGAAGAAGAAAAGTATTTGTTTTATCTTAAAGAAGGAGAAAACACAATTACATTAGAAGCGACATTAGGTGATTATGGAGATCCAATCAGTAAAGTCCAACAGGTAATTGATGATTTAAGTGAACTTTACTTAAAGATAATTTCTATCACAACTGCAAATCCAGATGAATATCAAGAATACAATTTGTATGGTGATAATGCACGTATCTCTACAGATAAAAAAGGACGCACTATGGAAAAGATATTCTCTGATAGTGCCAACACCTTAAATAAAGTATCTGAGTATATAACAAGTCTTACTGGTGAAAAGAGTAGTTTGAATAATACTTTGGATAAGACCGTATTACAAATTGGTGGAGAAGTAACCAGAAATGGTAAGACTTCTGACTTAGGCGGTTTTGCCTCAAAACCATGGAATGTTACGAAAGACTTAACTGAGTTTAAGAGTAACTTGTCCGCTTTAGGAACTTGGATTTTGGATATTAAAGAACAATCATTGATGATTGAATGTCTATGGGTTCATTCGCATGATGCGAAATTACCAAATGCCAATGCGAATTTCTTCAAACAAACATGGTTCCAAATTAAAGGATTCTTCTTATCATTCTTCTTTGATTATGAATCAATTGGTGTTACAAGCACAGAAGGATTTGAAAAAGAAATCGAAGTTTGGTACCTAACCAGTGAATCAACTGGTCGTGAACAAGTCAATGCGGTTAAGAATTTGATTGATACGACATTTATTCCGGATACAGGGATTAATATCATCTTAAAAATATTAGCACCAGGAGTGCTATTACCAGCAACATTGGCTGGAACTGGACCTGATGTTGCTATTAATGTAGGTGGCGGATTACCAGTTAATTATGCATTGCGTGGAGCTATTTATGATATTAGCCAGCAAGAAGATTTTCATAAAGTAACGGGAATTTGTACAGCGGAAAACGCAGCAAAGGGTCATTGCACACAGAATAATGGAAATTATACAAAAGATGATTATGTAAAATATGATTATCCAGAATATGCAAGATTCCAATATAGCTCAATGATTCCTTATGAATTAGAAGGCGGATATTATGCACTACCAAATACCTCATCGTTCTTAGTCATGTTTTATCGAACAGATATCTTTGAGGAAAATGGATGGACAGTTCCAAAGACATGGGATGATGTAAAATTACTGGTGACAGAATTACAGGTATCAAACCTTGATTTCTACTTACCATTTGAAGATGCAGGTTCGATTATCTATGCGACTCTTCTATATCAGATGGGTGGTCAATTCTATCGTAATGATAACAAAGAATCTGACTTTGATTCAGAAGTAGGTATGATAGCCTTTGAGAATTGGTGTAGTTATTTTACTGACTATAGTTTCTTATTGGCGGCTAACTTTACCAATCGTTTTAGAACAGGTGAAATGCCAATTGGTATTGCTTCCTATGAATTATTTAATGTTTTGACCGTATTTGCTCCAGATATTATGGGTAAATGGACATTTGCGCCACTTCCAGGAACATACCGCGCCGATAACACCTTCAACAATAGTGGTGTTACCAGCGGTACAGCTGTTGTTATTATGGAACAAGCGAAAGATAAGGATTCATCATGGGAATTCTTAAAATGGTGGACTTCATCAGAAACACAATATAGTTATGCACGAGAACTTGAATCTATTTTAGGTGCTGCAGCTCGTCATAATACTGCTAATATTGAGGCATTTAAATTATTGCCTTGGTCAAAAGCAGAAAGAGAGATATTATTATCACAATGGGGAATCACAGTTGGTGTTCCAGAAGTTGCTGGTGGTTACTATGTAGGACGAAATCTAGAGAATGCAATTCGTGCTGTCATCAATAACGATGCTAATCCACGAGAGACATTTAGCGATTATATCGTTTTAATTAATAGTGAGATTACCAGAAAACGTAAAGAATTTGGATTACCAGTAGATTAGGATTGGAGTATTGCTATGGAAAAAGATATAAGACAAGAAAATAAACCAAACTTTTCAAAACGTTTCTCAGAGTGGCGAGAAAAGCGAAGATTAAAAATGGATCTTTGGAGTAGAAAGAAACCATTTAGAAGAAAGATGTATTTAAATAGGGAACTCTATGCCATGATGTTCCCCTATCTTCTCCTATTTACAACTTTCACAGTAATCCCTGTTCTTATGAGCTTGGGATTAAGCTTTACCGACTTTAACTTATTGGAGTGGCCACCAGGATGGGTAGGGTGGGAAAATTATCTTAACCTGTTTTTAGAGGATCCTATTTTTATCATTGCATTAAAGAATACATTAATTATTGCGGTTATTGTAGGTCCAGGTGGATATCTATTATCCTTTGTATTTGCTTGGTTGATTAATGAACTACCTCGCTATTTGAGAGCAGTGGTTACATTCGTATTCTATGCTCCAGCCTTAACAGGTGCTATTTCAATTTGGCGTTTAATATTTTTTAGTGATTATTATGGATGGGCAAATTCATTATTAATGAAATTGCAGATTATTCGTGAACCCATTACATGGTTAAAAGATCCTCAGTATATTTTACCAATTGTTATTCTTGTCCAATTATGGATGAGTTTAGGAGTTAACTTCCTGGCTATTATTGGAGGTTTAAAAACAGTAAACAAGGAATTATACGAAGCAGGAGCAATTGATGGTGTTAAAAACAGATGGCAAGAATTATGGTTTATTACCCTTCCTTCTATTAAAGACCAATTGTTGTTCAGTGCGGTAATACAGATTGCCAATACATTAGGTGTTGGTGCTGTTACAACAGCCCTTTGTGGATTCCCTTCGGTACAATATGCTGGACATACAATAGTAAATCATCTAACCGATTATACCAGTACTCGATTTGAACTCGGATATGCTTCAGCAATAGCAACATTGCTATTCCTCGCATCTATTGGGTTAAATAGTTTAATTAGGAAGATGATTAGAAAGGTAGGTTCATAATATGGCGAAAACAAAAGCAGAACTTTTAAATGAAGAAACTACGCAAACTCAATTAGAAGAAATGCGCGAAAAAATAAACGCCAAAAAGGCACGCCGTATTGATTCTCGACCTTTCGCAGAAATATCCTCATTTAAAATTAAAAGCAGATCAAGAATAAAGAAACGTGTTAACCGCTCAAGAGGTGGTGACATCGCCTTATTTATCTTTCTATCTATTTGTGGTATTTTAAGTATTTTACCATTGATTCTAATTGTAAATAATGCGTTTAAACCGCTGGATGAAATTTTCAGATTCCCACCAACAATTTTTGTTAGGAATCCAACCTTAAACAATTTTGCTGACTTAGGAGTAGTTCTGGGAACATCCCTAGTACCATTCTCAAGATATTTATTCAATACTATTTTAGTGACTGTATTAGGTACTTTTGGTCACGTGTTTGTTGCTTCGATGTGTGCCTATGTGCTTGCAAAGTATCGCGTTCCTGGCTCATTGTTTATCAATGGATTAATTGTTTATTCATTGATGTTCCCTGGAAGCGTAACAGCGACACCACATTACATTATTTTGAATAGTTTAGGCTTAATCGATACTTACTGGTCAATTATTTTACCAGTAATGGCAGGTTCATTAGGACTTTACTTGATGAGACAATTCATGGTAGGTGTCCCAATGGAATATATCGAATCAGCAAAGCTTGATGGTGCAAGTGACTTGAAAATCTATTGGTCAATTGTTATGCCAATTGTAAAACCAGCTTGGGTAACATTAATTATCCTTGACTTCCAAAGTTTATGGGGCACTTATGGATCAACAACAATTTATCGTGAAGACTATAAGATGTTGAGTTATGCAATCAATCAGATTGCTACAGCTGGTGTTGCTCGTACTGGTACTTTAAATGCAGTATCCCTAATCATGATTACCGTGCCAATTGCTGTCTTTATATTCTCTCAAAGCAATGTAATGGATACTATGGCTCAGTCAGGTATGAAGTAGGAGGTGCGATAATGAGAAAACTAATAAAAATTCTTCTTGTTGTTGTTGCCTTTGTTTGCGGATTGGCTGCAACTAATGTGAAGGCCGCAACAGGATATATTTATTCTCACAATGGTCAAATTATTCATTCTTCAGTAGGCTTTTCTGCTACTAGCGATGGTATTTATAATGTAATTAGTTCTGCTTGGGGCGGAAAAATTGCCGCAACAGAATTTACTAGTCCAGAAGATTTATTTATCTATACAGAAACATATGAAGAAGAAGGAACGACAATCACTCAAGATAAAATATATGTGGTTGACTCTGTTTCAAATAAATTGTTTGTTTTCGATGAAAACATGAATTATCTTGAAACAGTTTCTCGCTTTGAAGTAGTTCCGGATAACTTTACAAATGCTCAGTTGTTGGTGATGAGAACGAGAAAAGTTGTTTCTAGTGCAACATCAAGTGTCTTGTTTGCTGAAGGAATGTATCCATTCGCTTCTTTAAGAGCTGTTCAAGATACACCTTATGAAGAACGAACAGATGATCAAAAGTTCTATCTTGAACCATTAAAATTATCTGGTGTTTATCGATCAACAAGATATCTTCGTGATGCTAACAATGTCATTATTGAAGGTCAATATGAAGATTTGATTTACTTATGTGATAATGGAAATAGTCAAATCATCATCGTTGATGCAAAGACATACAAAGTTGTTCAAGTAGTCAGTTCACCAACGGATGTTACTTTTTCTGGAAAAACATTTGCTCCTTCTAAAGTCGTTACGGATAGTGCGGGAAGAATGTATGTTATTTCTGACGGTATTTATGAAGGTATCATGTTAATGAGTAATCGCGGTATATTCATGCGATTCGTTGGTGTTAACTATACCACCTTAACATTCTGGGAAGCACTTTGGCGTAACCTGGCAACCGAAACTCAAAGACAACAGATGAGTTCAATCTTACAAACAGAATTTAAAAATTTCACAATCGATAATCAAGGGTTTATTTATACAGTATCAAGGGCATCAACAAACCCGGATACAGGGGTAAAAGATGACACAACTATGATTAAACGAATCAATCAAGCGGGAAAAGATGTACTAACAAGAAATGGTTATGCTGTTCCTAAAGGGGACTTAATCACGATTCGAAGTGGTGCTAATGCTGGTGGATCACAATTTTCAGCGGTGGCTGTAAATGAATATGGTGTTTACACCGTTTCTGATTCCCGTAATGGACGTTTATTTACCTATGATAACGAAGGAAACTTGCTTTATATTTCTGCTGGTAGCGGTGATGAAATCAGTGATTTACGAAATCCTGTTGCTGTTCGCTATCAAGGAGAAAATGTTGTCGTCCTCGATAAAAACAATAAAGCAGTAATCCGCTATCAACCAACAGAAATCGCAAAAATTATCAATAGAGCAGTTAAGTATCACTATGAAGGCGATTTGGAGTCGTCATCAGAGCAATGGGCTAATGTGATTACCGAAAATCCAAATTATGAATATGCTTATGTGGGTATTGGTAAAACCCTGTTAACATCAGGACGTTATCAAGAAGCGATGTTGTATTTCAAGACAGGATATAGCGTTGAATATTACTCAAAAGCATATAAGTTGTATCGCGATGAAATTATTAAAAAATATTTTCCTTATGCGATGTCAGCGATTTTAGGTCTAATAGCAATCGGGGTGGGAGTTAAAACATATAAAAAGATTCGAAATAGAAAGCCAGATACAGTAGGTAAGGGTGAAGATTATGAATGAGAATGTAATAAAAGAAAAACTTAATGTATGGCAAAAAATTAGTAAATTCTTAAAGTTTTTTAAAGAAGAATTTATTACTTATCCATTGTTCATCATGTTTCATCCCCTAAAAGGCTTTGACTATTTCAAAAGAGAAAAGCGAGCAAGAATGGATGTTGCTCTCTGCTTTGTTGTCTTCTTAATCTTTTTAAGAATTTTAGAATTTCAATATTCAGGATTTATCATTAATCAGGTGAGTGTTACTGAGTTAAACAGTCTTTCAGAAATTGTTATGGTTTTAGCGCCAATCATTGTTATTACCGTAGCTAATTGGAGTATTACTACATTGTTTGATGGCAAGGGTAAAATGAAAGAAATCTTCATGATGCTTTGTTATTCCCTATTTCCACTTGTATGGGCAAAATTCTTGGGATTATTCTTAAGTAATATTGTTTCCCAACAAGAAGAAGCAATTTATCATTTAGTAATCGGCTTAGGAACGTTCTTAATGTGCTATATGGCTTTCTTTGGCTTTATCTCGATTCATGAATTTGGCTTATTGAAGTGTATAGGAACATTAATTGCTACTGCGGTAGCTATTCTAATTATTTGTTTTATTGGCATTCTTGCTTTCGACTTATTCCAGAAAATGACTGGATTTGTATATACGATCTACAGAGAAATATCTCTGAGATACTTGTAGAAGGGAGGAATAGAAAATGAAATTTTTGAAACTTAGGTATATTCTTCCTAGTATTATTGCGATAATTTTATTAATCGTGGCAGGCTTATATTTTATTGGCGGTCTGAAAGAACATAGTATTAAAACAGATAAGCTGATTTTTAATCCTAACAATTTTGCTGACCTTGACCAAGAATCCTTGAGTAAAGAATATAAGGTTGCAGCAAACGATAAATATTCAATGTTTATCGATGAGACAACAACAATCATTAAGATTGTTGAAAACAGTACTTGTACAAACACTAATGATTCATCAACATGTTCGGCAGTTTATAGCAGTGCAAAATCAGTTAGTGATTATAATGAAGAAAAATCAAATTTAATTGTTCGCTATTTTGATGAAAACGGTAGAGCAAATACAACTGGATTTAACACCTTTGAATATAGTGTTGCATATTATGATAAGTTGCAAGGGATTACCGTTCCTCACTATAAATTAAATTATATTGAAAATGGTGTGGACATTTTATATGAAATCGGTAATTTTACCAATATTAAATCGTTCTTCCCAAGTAATTTTACTCGACTTGCTTTTGATGATTTATTTAGAGGAAATTTGCAATTATATACAAAAACAGGAGTATTGGCTGGATTATATAACGGAAACAATGTCTTACAATATACTGGATTTGGGGCAACATATAGTGCTGAATGCGCAGCATATTTGTCAGAAAACGGATTGGCTACTGTTACAGAAGCACGTGATACTTATGGAAACTTCCTTGGTCGTTGGGATTTAAAAGAAATGCCAGTAACCGACGGAAGAATTGGTTTGAAAGTAGGAGTAGATTTTAACTCAGAAAATTCACCTTGCACATCCAACCCATTCACAAATTCTTCGGTTATTAGCTCTATCTACAGTCCTCAATCGTATTCTCTATCACAAAGTGGAGATAATCCGGATATAACCTATATCACAGATACTACACAATATGTTGAAAACAGTTCATACACTTTGAAGTTTAACTACAATATATCAACAACACTTTATAAGAAATTGTATGCGTATATGTATGATACGACAAAGGTAGGGACTACTGATGATGGTGTTCCTTACGGTAACTATTTAATAGCAAGTAACAAACCAGTTTATTATGATTATAATGGAGATGGGGAAATTACAGGTGATGAATTAGTTCAAGTTGGTGGTTATCAAGCTCGTGATGAGGAAGGAAAATGGTTGTACGACGAAGAAGGGAAACCAATTCAAACCGCTTTCACACAAGAGTTGGCAGAAGAGCAAAACATGATTTTCGGAAATGCTAGTGATGCTCAATCAACCGCTTTCCAAGTTTGTTTACGCTTTGAATTAATAGAAGAAGGCTTAAAGGCGACGATTATTAATGATTCGATTATTGAAGGTCGTGAGCCACAATATGTAGGCGACTTATACGGTCATACTTGTAAGATATATGAAATGCAAGTTGTTCCTTATCTAACAACCAATCAAGATGTAAATAGTGAGGGACAAATCATCTTACCAGATGGCTCAGGAGCGATTATCAGCTTTAATAGCGTTAAAGATGCCCAAAATGCAAAGACATATTCAAAGCAAATATATGGTGATGATTCTACGCTTCCGCGTGAGAATAGAGGTAGTGATGTTGAAGATATCATGCTTGGTATGTATGGATTCCTTGACTTTACCGAGAAGAAGGGTGTTGTCGCTATCGTTGATGCTGGTGCAGCACAAACGTCAATCCAAGCGGACTTCATGCGGGCAGCGCAAACAACAACATTTAACTATGCTAGATTTACAACAGCATTCAGAGTAAAGGAAACAGTATCGGTTAGTACGGGTTCTTCATTCGCAAAATGGAGTATTGATTTATATAATTCTGATGTGGTTTATAAATATCATTTCTTAAGCGAAGATGAATTAGACTATGTTCATGTTGCTCAAAAATATCGAGAATATCTAGTTAATAAATATGACCTGAATGAAGAAGGAGATCAGACAAAAGAACATGTTGTAAGTCTGAACTTCTTAGGTGCTTTTGAAAAGAAAAAATTAACTATGGGAATCGTTCATGATGCTGATTATAGTTTAACTACATTCAAACAAGCCTTAGAGATTGTGAATGAATTGAATTTAAATGGAATTAAAAAATTTAATGTTGGCTATACTGCATGGACAAGTGATGCAATGGATGTAAAGGCTGATGATTATGTGAAGCCGGCACGGGTTCTTGGTGGTAAAAAGGGCTTCTATGAACTAAGAGACTATTTAGTATCCAAATCATTTGGTTTCTATCCAGAAATTTCTGTCACAAGAAATCGTGGATACGATTATGTTTATGGTGAGTTGAAATATAGTCCAAAGAGCGTTGGCTCAACCTATTCAGTAGTTACTGATTTCGTTATTGCCACGGGACTTGCCGATAATTCACGTCGTGCTGGTAGTATGGTTTCTCCTAGATTCTATCGTGCTTTGGTGACTAACTACTTGAATAGTTATGGTCGTTTCGGCATTAAAGGAGTGTACGCTGAAGACTTAGGTAATCAGCGAATCGGAGATTATGCAAGAAAAGTACAAATTTATACTGAAGATGGAGCTTTGTATCAACAAGATGCATTAAAAGTAATTCAAAATAAAGTATCTAATATTATGTTAAAAGCACCATATGATTATGCATTTAAGTATGTAACTACTGCTGTTAATGTGCCATTAGAAACAACATTATATGCAAGTGTCGATTATTCTATTCCATTATATCAATTAGTAGTTAGCGGTTTATTTGATTATGCGGGTAATACTGTTAACCTAAACAATGAATATGCACCGAACTGGTATTTCTTAAAAGCATTAGAAACAGGCTCGAATTTATCTTTTGTCGTTTCTGCTGAAGATACAAAGATTTTACTAGAAACTCCTTACACGGAGTATTACAATGCATATTATATTAACTGGAAACAAAAAATAATCGATTTGAATAGAAAATTAAATGAATCAGGTATTTTTGAAAGCCGATTAGTCTCACATAAATATTTAACGGATAATGTGGTGTTGGTTGGCTATGAAAATGGTTTGAAATTGATTATTAATTTCGATAATGAGACTTATCAAGATCCAACAACAGGATTAGCAATTAGAGGTAATTGGTATATGATTGTAGAGGAGGGGAAATAATATGCTAGAAAAACAAAGTGTCTTAAAAAAGTTTTCGTTAAGCATAAGTAATTTTTTCTCGAAACTAGGTCAAACTACTTTCATGAAAAAGGTTAAGGCGGTATTCAACTACATTCCTAACCTATTAGTGCAAAAGGTTAGTTATCGTAACCGAAAAGCGTTATGGGGTATAGTTTTTGTTATTCCTCTGATGATAGGGCTTATCTACTTCTTCTTAATTCCTTTTATTACAACAGTAATCTATAGTTTTTCAAATGTTGAGATGTTGGGATATAATAGTGAAACCAACGAGTTTATTGGAGTTATAACTGAATGGGTAGGTTTAGATAACTATCGTTATATTTGGAATGAACATGCCACATTCAAACAGTATTTATTAGATTCATTTGTAAATACAATGTTGAATGTACCGCTTATTCTTATCTTTAGTTTGCTTGTTGCGGTTGTTTTAAACTCCAAATTTAAAGGGAGAGCATTCGTTAGAGCGGTCTTCTTTATGCCAGTTATTTTCAACTCACAAGCAGTTGACGTAGCGATGGCTTCTGGTGAGTTGATGGCGGAAGCTATCAATGAGGCAGGTACAGATATCTTTGCAACAATGTTCAACTTTCAAGATTTCTTACTTGATGCTAACTTACCAGTAGGAGCAGTAACATTCCTAGCAAATGCTTCAAATTCAATTTTCGATATTATCTCTTTCTCTGGTGTTCAGATTTTGATATTCTTATCGGGTATTCAATCAGTACCAAAGCATTTATATGAAGCGGCAAAAATTGAAGGGGCGACTCAATATGAAATCTTTTGGAAAATTACTTTCCCGATGGTTTCTCCTCTGATGTTAACAGCTGGAGTATATACCGTTGTCGATTCCTTCTTACGCTCAGAAGTATTAAAAGCAATAAATAGAATTAAGGGTGCAGGTGTTATCAAGCTAGTTAACGGATTAGGGAACTTGACGAACTATGGTGTCCATGCGGCGATGAGTTGGTTATTCTGTATTTCTTCGTTGATTATTATTGGAATAGTTGTCTTCTTATTATCAAGGATGGTGTTCTATTATGATGAATAATGAAGCGAAGCAAATAAAAAAATCATTTTGGACACAGTTGAAAGAGGATTGGCAAAATCCAATCAGTCGTAAAGTTCGTAGTAAAAATGCGATGATAGTAGCGGGTAAATTAATCAGAACCTTTATTTTGATCGGTTTATGTTTTGTTATCTTAGCACCAATTGTTCAAAAACTATCAATCGCCTTTAGAGATCCAAGTGATATTTCCAACCCTCAAGTAGCATGGATTCCTGAATCTTTCAGTATCGTGAATTTCCAAATCGCTTGGGAATTGTTGGAATATGGTTCTTCATTTTGGAATACATTAATTTTATCAACAGTAGTTATGCTAATTCAAATTATCGCTACTGCTGTTGCTGGATACTCATTTGCACGTTTAAAATTTAAAGGTAGTAATTTATTATTCTACTTAGTTATTTTTACCTTAGTAGTTCCTAATGAAACACTACATATATCAAGGAACTTGTTCTTAACTAATTATCCATTCTTTGGTATTAAATTAGTAGGAAATATGTTTTCAATGTACATTTTAGCTGCTTTTGGTCAAGGAATTCGCTCAGCAATCTTTATCTTCTTGTTTAGGCAATTCTTTAAGAATTTACCAATAGAACTTGAGGAGTCAGCACAAGTAGATGGTGCGGGTGTTATTAGAACTTTCTGGAGCGTTATGCTTCCAAATGCCAGAGGAGCAATCGTTACTGTAGGTTTGTTTGCCTTTGTATGGCAATGGAACGATTTATACTTTGCAGGTCTATTGAATGATTCTTTAGGCTTCCCATTACTAGCAAGTAAGTTGGGAGATGGTACAAATCGTCTTGATACAGTTATGGGTACATGGATTGCACAAGGACGAGATGTATTACAATCAATTGGCGATAGTGAAATCAAGACAGACCCATTATTTAGGTCTTTGATTGCCAATACTGCAGCATTATTAATGATGTTACCGTTATTGATTGGTTACTTCTTTGTTCAAAGACAATTTGTTGAAAGTATTGAAAGAACAGGTATCGTAGGATAAATTAAAAGGTGTTACTTGTTTAAGTAACACCTTATTATTTGAGAGGAAGAATATGCATATAAAAAATTTAACTTTAGAAGAAAAAATCGGGCAAATGCTATGTTTTGCTTTTAATGGTACAGAATATAATGAACAACTCGATAGACAAATCAAACAATTAAAAGTCGGCGGAGTTATCTACTTTGCGAAAAACATTACTAGTCCTTTTCAAGCGGCGAAATTAAATGAAAGATTGCAAAAGGAGGCCAAAATACCTTTGTTCACCTGTATTGATCAAGAAGGTGGTAGTGTACTTAGAGTCATGGAAAAAATAACTCCTTTTCCTGGAGCGATGGGACTTGCGGCGACAGGAAAGAGCATTAGAAATCTATGTTATCATGTTGCAAAAGATTTAAAGAGCATTGGCTTTAATTTGAATCATGCACCGGTTGCAGATGTAAACAATAATCCCTTAAATCCTGTAATTAACTCCAGGAGTTATTCTGATGATCCAGAAGTAGTTGCAAAATATGTTTGTGAGGCATTCAAAGGATTTCAAGATGCAGGGGTACTTGCAACAGTCAAGCATTTTCCAGGACATGGCAATACAAGTCAAGATTCTCATTTATTAATGCCTTCATTGGATTCCTCGTTAGCAGAAATGAAAAAAATCGAATTATTGCCATTTCAAAAAGCCTTTGATGAAGGCATAGATGGTGT
>JGI24503J29689_10013852_pt1 | contig 13601 bp, 9 predicted proteins | sample BioPla3RNA2_FD_29689 | JGI IMG/M metagenome (IMG submission 29689)
ATATCACAAATAAATAGAGCAATATCACAAATGGAGCAAGTAACACATAATATAGCATCAACTGCAGAGGAATCATCATCAGCATCATCAGAATTAAATGCACAAGCAGAAAACATGAATTTTGTAGTAGAAAATCTAAGTATTATGGTACATGGTGAAAAAGATAAAAGCACAACAAGACAAAGAGAACAAAAGAAAAAAACATATAGCTCAAACTATAGTAAAGGATCGAGTGCTATAAAATCAGTAAAAACTGTAAAAGAGGTAACACCTATAAATAGCAAAACAAATACAGTAAATCCAGATGATATTATCCCGTTAGAGGATGATATGGATTTCTAATAAAATTTAAAATTTAATAAAAATAAAGGGAGTGGTATATCAATGGGTACATTGGTTTTAATAGCAATAATATTAATGGTTGCAAATATCATTCTCTTTATTTTTTTTCTTGTTAAAAAAAATATTATTCTTTATAATAATATAGAAATTTTTTATTGGGAATATGATTTTAAAAATGAATTAATTACATATTCAAATGGAAAATACAAATTAAAATTTGTAAAAAAATCTGTATTTAATAAATTTCTAGATAAAAAAAGTTTAATTAGGCTAAATAGAATATTTAAAGGGGAGAGATAAATAGTGTAAAAATTAATACTGATCATTTTACTGGTATAAAAGAGGATTATATTGTATATAGTAAGGACAGAGATGGCGATATATTAAAAGGTATTATAGTTCCTCTAAAAAATATTGCCGAATGTAATAATACTGTGATAGAGCGAGAACTATATAAAGAGGTATTAAATAAAATACCGTACGGTGCAGCAATTCGTAATGAAAAAGGGGAAATTATTAAGAAAAATAGAATATTCTTTAAACAATTTGGAAGTTTAAAAAAGGATATTGCAACAGAGATAATAAATATTATAAAAAACAATAATAAAAAAATAGATATATTTGATAATGAAGAATATTATGAATATTACTCTGAGGAAGATAATAAATATTATTATTTAAAAATAGAAAATAGAGAGATTATATTAAAAAAATATAATAAAAAATATACATTGGAAACAATTGAAAATGTCACTGAAAAAGTAGATAAAGTAGAAAGACTTAGAAAATTTAAAGAAATTGTGAAACAAGCTCCAATATCTATTGCGTTAACTGATATTAATGCGACAGTACAATATGTCAATCCAAAATTTTGTAATTTAACTGGATACACAAAAGAGGAATTAATAGGAAATAACCCTTCTGTTTTAAAAAGTGGTCATACAACTCAAAAAGAATATGAGATGTTATGGAAAACAATCTTAAATGGCTATACTTGGAAAGGGGAATTCCAAAATAAAAAGAAAAATGGAAATTTATTTATGGAAAAGGCAATAATATCTCCTTTAAAAAACAATAATAATGAAATAATTGGATTTATGGGTGTAAAAGAAGATATTACAGCTAGAAAAAAAATAGAATTTGAACTACTTAGAAGTGAAAATAAGTTTAAAGCGATAATAAAAGAAGTGCCTTTTATTATATTTAGATATGATAAAAATGGAAAAATACTATTTAAAAATAATCAATTTTATGATAGAATATATAGTAATTTCGAAGAATCGAATTTAAATTTAAATATAAATAATATTTTTGAACCATATATTTTAAATGACTTGCTTGATTCTTATACTGATGAGTTTGAGGTAAAAAGAATCACACATAAAGGCATTGAAGTATGCGAAAAATGGATAAAAAGGAAAATTATAAATGATTATATTAATGAAACACAGGTTATTATTTTAGATATAAGTCGAGATAAAAAGATAGAGGAATTTTTATATTTAGCAAAGAAAAAAGCTGAAGCTGCTGATAAAGCAAAAAGTGCATTTATTGCAAATATTAGCCATGAAATAAGAACACCTCTAAATGGAATTATTGGATTTGCAAGTATCTTAGTAGATGAAGAAAAAGAAAAAGAGAAACTTGAGATGTTAAACCTAATTTTAAATTCAGGTGAAAATCTAATAATGATAATAAATAATATATTAGATATGTCAAAATTGGAAGCAGGAAAAGAAACTTTAAAATTAAAATCGATTGATTTAAATAAATTATTAGAAAATGTCTATATGTTGTTTAGCAAAATTGCAGATGAGAAAAAACTAAAATTTAAATTAGATAGCGTTAATTTTACAAATAACATATTTATTGATAATATTAAATTAACACAGATTTTAAATAATTTGTTATCAAATGCAATTAAATTTACTGAAAAAGGGGAGATAGTATTAAAGATTTCAGACAAAGTAAGAGGAAATAATAAACATTATTTAGAAATTATTGTAAAAGATACAGGGATTGGAATCCCTAAAGAGAGTATAAAAGATGTTTTTGAAAGTTTTAAACAGATAGAAAATACACTTACAAAAGAGTATAAAGGTACAGGATTAGGGCTTTCTATTGTAGAAAAAATGGTGGAGCTTATGGGTGGAGAAATTAAAGTAGAAAGTGAATTTGGAAAAGGGACGACGTTTACCCTTTATTTACCTTTAAAATATTCCGAAGATATTAAATTAACTAAAAATAATACTGAAAAAATAAACATAGGAATAGAAAAAAGTATAGAGAAAAGAAAAGTATTATTAGTTGAAGATAATGTGATTAATCAAAAATTAGTACAAACGCTACTAGATAGATATAATTTAGAATGTGATATAGTAGAAAGTGGAAAAAAAGCAGTAGAAAAAGCATTAGAAGGGGAATATATATTTATACTTTTAGACATACAACTTCTTGAATTAGATGGATATTGTGTAGCAAAGCAAATTAGAGAGAAAGAGAAAAAACGAAATACTATAATCGCTATTACTGCATATGCAATGAAGGAAAATCGTGATAAATGTTTCGAAGTTGGAATGGATGAATATATATCAAAACCTGTAGATAAAGAGGAATTTTATAAAATAATATCAAAATATATACAATAGGATAAGGAGAATAAATTGAATAAAGATTTAAAAAGAGTAAAAGAATTAGAGGCAGATATAGAAAAATATAACTATTATTATTATGTGAAAAATGAATCTTTAATTTCAGATTATGAGTACGATTTATTAATTAAAGAATTGGAAAAACTTTTAGAAAATAATCTAGATTATAAAAGTAGAATTTTAAACAAAGTAGGTTCTTCATTAGAGGGTAATAAATTTAAAAAAATAGAACATGTAAGACCAATGTTAAGTTTATCAAATACATATAATAATGGAGATTTAATTGATTTTGATAAAAGAGTGAAAAATATTATAAAGGATGAAAAACTAGAGTATGTTGTAGAATTAAAATATGACGGTGTATCTATTAGTATAAAGTATGAAAATGGAAAATTAGTACAGGGTTTAACACGTGGTGATGGTGAAATTGGCGAGGATGTAACACATAATATTATAGAGATTGAAACAATACCTAAGTATTTAAAAAATAGTCTTAATATTGAGGTAAGGGGAGAGATAATACTTCCAACTGAAAGTTTTGATAAAATAAACGAAGCTAGAAAAAAAAATGGCGATGAACTTTTTTCAAATGCTAGAAATGCTGCCTCAGGGACACTTAGGCAGATAGATAGTAGTATTGTAAAAGATAGAAAATTAGACTGTTTTTTCTATAATATTATTAATGATAGTGATCAAATTGATAAGTTAAAATTTTTAAATGAAAATGGATTTAAAACAGGAGAAAATTATACTCTTTGTAAAAATATTAATGAAGTAATAAAGCAAGTTGAGTATTGGCAGGAAAAACGATTATCACTTCCATATGAGACTGATGGATTAGTTGTAAAAGTAAATAGTTTTAAATTGCAAAATATCTTGGGAAATACGACAAAAAGTCCTAGATGGGCAATAGCATACAAATTTCCAACTAAACAAGCAACTACAAAACTCTTAGGTGTAACATTTCAAGTAGGCAGAACAGGAGTTATTACACCAGTTGCTGAATTAGAAGAGGTGTCTCTATCTGGTAGTATAATTAGGAGAGCATCACTATATAATTTTGATGAGATAAGAAAAAAGGATATAAAAATAGGAGATAGAGTAATTATAGAAAAAGGGGGAGAGATAATCCCGAAGGTAATTATGCCAATTATAGAGGAACGTAACGGTAATGAAAAAGAGATAGTTGAGTTAGAAAATTGCCCTTCATGTAATGAAAAACTTATAAAATCTGATACAAATATTACATTAATATGTGAAAACATAAATTGTTATGAGAAGTTAATAAGAAAAATAGAGTATTTTGTATCACGAGATGCAATGAATATTATTGGATTAGGGAGTAAAGTAATAAAAAAATTAATTGATTTAGATAAAATAAAAGAGATATACGATATATATAATTTAAAAGAATATAGAGAAGAATTATATGAAATTGATAAAATGGGAGAAAAAAGTATAAGCAACCTTCTGAAAAATATAGAGTTAAGTAAAAATAATGATTACTCAAAAGTTCTTTTTAGTTTAGGAATACCATTTGTGGGGAAATATACAGCTAATATTCTTGCAATTTACAGTAAAAGTATAGATAACTTAAAGAATCTTAGTTATGAGGAACTTCAAAATATTGAAGGAGTTGGCGATAAAATAGCAAAATCTATAATTGATTATTTTAAAAATAAAAATAATCTTGTTATAATTGAGAGATTAATGGAACATAATATTAAATTTAGTTTGGAAGAGGATGAAAATAATAAACATAATATAAGTATCATAAATAATAATTTCTATGAAAAAACTTTTTTAATCACAGGAACATTAAAACAGTACAAAAGAAAAGAAGCAGAAGATTTAATTGAAAAAAATGGCGGTAAAAATGCAAATAGTGTAAATAAAAAACTAGACTATTTAGTAGTTGGCGAATCACCAGGGAGTAAATTAAATAAAGCAAATGAATTAGGAATTAAAATTATTACAGAGGAAGATTTTATCCAACTTTTAAAATAAAATATAATAAAAAAAAGGAAAAACTATATATTTTTTGTAAATGTTATTATAATGCTAAAATAGGTAGGTGTCTTATTATGAAAAAAAGCTTTAAGCAGTATATAATAGTATATAGTTTTTTTGTTTATATATTTTTTAGTATTTTAAATATTACTGTATTAAAAAATTTTTATTCTAAAAATATTGAGGGTAAATTTAAAATAGAAGTTGATTACGCTTCTAAATTACTAAAAGACTTATTAGATGAAGAAAAAAAAACACTTACTGCAAATGCACGGTCTATAAGTGGCAGTGATAGTATTTATCATGCTTTTGAATCAAATACATTTGTAACTACAAACTGGAAAATGCAAGACAAAAAAGCAGAAGTAGAATTACAAAAAATGAACCGTCTAAAATATATATTATTAGCTAACCAGGAACGAGGAAGAATGTATGGACATGCAAGGGGAAGTGCTGAAATCGGTATGGCAATGTATGACCGTAATCTTAATTTCTTAGGAAATTCAGAATATTTTGATAAAGCTTTAAGAGATAGCCCGGATGCAATATATTTAAAAAGTGTAGTGAATGCAGAAATTTTTTTAGGTGCTGAAGTTGCATTTATACAAAAAAGAGATGGAAAGTTTTTCATAGAAGCTATTGTACCTGTAGGAAAAAGTTCAAGATTTGATTATCAATATAATAGTACTGCTAAAGGAGCAATTGTGCTAGCTACACAAATAAAAGGAGATTATATACAGAAACTTAAAAAAATTATAAATAAAGAGATATTATTAATTGACGGGGATAATCTTATAACTTCATCACTATTTGAGGGGAATAAAAGAATAGAGAATATTAAATTAGATAGTAGTATTTTAGAAGATATTAATAAAAAAGAGACTATAAATTTAAATTTTTTCGGTGAAGAGTATGGTTTCAATATTATTCCAATAGAAAACTATTCCAAAGAAAATATTGGTTATTTTCTTGTTGGTGAAAATATAACAAATATATTACAAGTAAAGAAAAATACAATAAAAAATATTATTATATTTCAAATTTCGAGTGTTATTATTGGATTGGTGCTTTTATATATTGTTCTTAGAAAGCTTTTTTCACCATTTGAAACACTTATACAAAAAATAAACTTTTTGAAAACAGGATATTATAAAGAAAAAATTGAAATTGAAGCAACATCAGAAATTATGAATCTTGCTAATAATGTAAATGATATGGCAAAAGAGATAGAGAGCAGAGAAACCCAATTAAAAGACTTAAATCAAAATCTAGAGAAAATTGTTAATGAGAGGACTAAAAAATTAAATGAATATATACTTCGACTAAAAAACATAGCTAAGTTAACAAGTGAAATTCATGCTTCGGAGGATTTAGAGGAAGTGTATTTTAACTTAATAAAAGAAATTATGAATGTAATGAATTGTGAAAAAATAATATATATTAATTATTTAAAATTTGGAAATGATACAAAAATAATAGAAAAGGATAAATACGATAGCGGTATAGATATTATAAAAAAAGTAAATACAACAGAAAATTTCCTAAAAGATATTGATAATATTTTTAAAGAACGGGAAATAAAAGTGATGGGGAAAATTTATTTTAAAGATAGCACAGAGATTTATTCTAATTTTGATTCTGATGAGATAACTATTATACCATTTTACTATAAAGAAAATATTTTTGGTGGGATCTGTATCGATAAAAATATAAATGAAATAGTAGAGAGAGATACTCTAAATATATTACTCGCATCTTTAAATGTATATCTATATAAGACACATTTATTAAAAGAAAATCTTAAATCAAATAAACTTAGTACGATAATTCAGCTATTAAAATCCATAGTTCATGAGATAAAAACTCCTCTTGTTGGGATAAAAGGTTTTGCAAAAATGTCTAAATCGAAATTAATAGAATTAAACAACTATACTATTGAGAAAAAAGAGAAGGAAATTGAAAAAATGTCGGGTTATATGGATATTATTCTAAGTGAATCAGATAGAGTAGACTTAATGGCAAGAGATTTACTTGATTTTTCAAGTAGGGAAGAATATATATTTACATTTGAAAATATGAATTTAAAAGAGATTATTGACGAAATTAAAGATGAATATTCTAATTTATTAAATCAAGAGTCTGTTAAACTAAATGTTGATATAGATGAAACTATAGAGATAAAAGCACATAGGACGCAAATAAAAAAAGTATTTACAAATTTAATTAAAAATTCAATTGAAGCAAAAAAAGGATTAAAAGATAATATTAATATAACTGCAAATATTTATAAAGACAATGTATATATAAATATTTTAGATAATGGAGCAGGTATACCTGAAAATAAATTAAAAGAGATTTTTGATCCTTTAATAACAACAAAAATACAAGGGACAGGATTAGGCTTATCAATTGTTAAAGATATTATTGAAAAACATGGCGGAAGTGTAAAAATAGATTCAATTATAAATGAATATACAAATTTTACAATTAGACTACCTAAGGTATAGAAAAGAGGGAAACATATGTATATATTGAAAAGTTTTTTAAAAAACATTATATTAAATGAGATCGAAAACGTATACATTAACGATATAGGGGAAGAATATTTAAATGAACAATATGCTGAACTAGAGAAAAGTTTTTTTTCTGAATATTGGTATGCGTGGGTTATGCTTATGTTTTTTACAACACTAATTATAATATATATTTTTTACAAAAAAAGAATTGATTATAAAAAAATTATAGAGGAAAAAAAACACGAAATAGAAAAATATAAAAAAAATAAAGAAGAACTTGAAAAACAAGAAAGTCTTCAAAAAGAGATCTCTATAAAAGCCATGAAGGCAAAAAATATGATATTAAAAAATATGGGACATGAAATCAGGACACCTTTAAATAGTATTATATCAATATGTGATATAGCTCAATTATCTGATTTAACTCTAAAGCAAAAAAACTATATAGAAGATATAAAAATATTGGCAAATAATTTAAATCTTACAATTAATGAGATAATAGAGTATTCTAAAATAGAATCAGGTGAAAATAAAATTGAGGCAAATAGATTTAATCTTGAGGAATTAGTATCGGACTTAATATCTAAAATATTTCAATCTGGTTATAGAAAAGGGATTGAAATAGGGTACTATATATCAAAAGAAGTACCTATAAATATAAAGTCCGATAAGGGTAAACTTAATCAAGTGCTGATATCCTTAATATCAAATGCAATTAAATATACGGATAAAGGTTATGTATATATTAAAATAGATGTGAAAAAAAGTAGCGAAAATAGACATATACTTCTTTTTAAAATATTAGATACAGGAAAAGGGATGCCTGAATCTGAAAAAGATATATTTTTATTGGAATCAAATAGTTCACAGATAACATATAACTATAGTCGAACTGGAATAGGACTCCCTATTGCAAAAAAACTTGTTAATCTTATGGATGGGGATATTACTTATAAAAGTATGTTGAATAAGGGGACTGAATTTGTTTTTACGATAGCAGCAGAAGAAGTTTCTTTTGATTTTGTTAATTTAAATGAAGTTAATAATTTAGAGAATAAAAATATATTATTCATATATGAAAATGATATAAATAAAAATATAATGTGTAAAATACTACAAGAAAAAAATATAAAAGTTAGTAACTTAAAGAATAACGAAGTTCAAATTAAATTAAATAATGAAATACTAAAAAATATTGATGTAATTATATATGAAAAAACTGACGATGAAACACTTGATGAGTTTTACAGAGAAATCTCTATTTTTAATTATAATAAAAATAAAATAATTGTATTAGTTAATCCGATAGAAGTATTAGAAAAAGATTTAAAAAATAATAAAAAATATGATTATATTATTAAACCTATTAAAAAACATGAAGTATATAGTAAACTAGAAAAAAATATATTTAACATTTCTTCTGTAATTAGTAATGAAACGAAAAAAAATATAGAAAAATTTGAATATGTAGAGGATCAAATAAGTGAAAAAAGGGATACAGCTAACATATATGAAGAGATAAGTATAAATAGTAATAATAGTAATAATAGTAATTTAGAGCATACACAAAATGAAAACAATCCAAGTATACTAGTAGTTGAAGATAATGAAACAAATAGATTAACTATTACAACTCTGCTTCTGAAAAAAGGATATAATATTATAGAAGCAACAAACGGGAAAGAAGCTGTGGAAGCATATGAAAAACATAGTAATATAAAGCTTATTTTAATGGATATTCAGATGCCTATAATGAATGGTTATGAGGCAACAGAGATAATTTTGGAAAAATCAAAAAAAGAGAATAGGGAGATAAATATAATTGCTGTAACAGCATACGTAACTACAACAGATAAAGAAAGATGCTTTCAAATAGGGATGTCAGACTATATGACAAAACCATTTAATTTTGTAGAACTTTATGAAAAAATTAGTAATTATATATAAAATAAGTTAAAATTTTTTTTAATATATGATATAATGCAAGAATAATAATAGTTTAAATGAATTTTTATATTTTATAAAAAGAAAAATAACTATATTAAATACTTATAAAAAAGATAGGAGGGAGTTATAGAATAATATTGTATCTATAACGAAAAAGTATGAAATTTAGCAAGTTATTTCTAAAAACTTTAAAAGAAAATCCAAAAGATGCTGAAGTAATAAGTCATAAGCTTTTAACAAGAGCTGGTATGATAAAAAGATTGTCAAGTGGTGTCTACTCTTATTTACCTCTAGGATATAGAGTACTTAAAAAAATTCAAAATATTGTAAGGGAAGAGCTTGAAAAAGCTGGTGCACAAGAGGTACATATGCCTGTATTACAACCAGCTGAATTGTGGATGGAATCGGGTCGTTGGGAAAAAATGGGTGCAGAGATGATGAGATTAAAAGATAGACATGATAAAGATTATCTATTAGGGCCTACACATGAAGAGGTTATTACCGATATTGTGAGAAAAGAGATAAATTCATATAAGGATCTGCCTGTGAATTTATATCAAATACAGACAAAATTTCGTGATGAGAGAAGACCAAGATTTGCATTAATGAGAGGACGAGAATTTTTAATGAAAGACGGGTATAGCTTTCATACAAATGAAGCTTCGTTGGAAGAGGAATACCAAAAGATGCATAAAGCTTATAACCGTATTTTTACACGTTGTGGACTTATTTTTAGGGCTGTGGAAGCAGATTCTGGTAATATTGGTGGGGACATAACTCACGAGATAATGGTACTTGCAGAATCAGGTGAAGATGAAGTAATCTATTGTGATAGTTGTGATTATGCTGCAAATATCGAAAAAGCAGAAAGTAATATTTCTATGGAAAATAGTACCGATATTGATGAGTTAGAGATGAAATTAGTAGACACTCCAAATAAACAGACAATAGCAGAAGTATCAGAATTCCTAAAAAAACAAGAATCAGATACCTTAAAAGCGTTGATATACAAAGTAGATGAGGAATTTTATATGGTTTTAATACGTGGTGATTATGATATTAATGAGATAAAATTAAAAAATAGGCTAAATGCTACCGAAGTAGAACAAGCAACAGATGAAGATATAGAAAAACTAGGATTAAAAAAAGGATATATTGGTCCAGTTGGTATAACTAATATAAAGATTATTGCCGATAAAACAGTAAAATCTCTTAAAAACTATATATCTGGTGGAAATGTAAAGGATAAACACTATATTAATGTAAATCATAATAGAGATTATAAATTAGATGAGTTTTTTGATATTAGAAAAGTTAAACTTGGGGAAGGCTGTCCTAGATGTGAAAGTGGAAAATTAAATAGTGCAAGAGGTATTGAAGTGGGACAAATATTTAAATTAGGTAGAAAATACACCGAAGCATTAAATTGTACTTATCTAAATGAGGAAGGGAAAACAAATCATATGATAATGGGATGTTACGGAATTGGAGTTTCAAGAACAATGGCAGCAGCTATAGAGCAAAATAATGATGAGAACGGTATCATTTGGCCTATGTCAATAGCACCTTATCATGTAATAATAATCCCTGCAAATGTAAAAGACGATGAACAGATGAGAGTTGCAAATACAATATATGATAAAATGAAAAAAGAAAATATAGAGGTAGTTTTAGATGACAGAGATGAAAGACCAGGATTTAAATTTAAAGATGCAGATTTAATAGGATTTCCGATTAAAATTGTAGTAGGAAAAGGTGTAACAGCAGGTAAAGTTGAGCTTAAATTTAGATCAGAAGATGACAAAATAGAGATTGAGATAGAAAATATTATAAAATATACAAAAGATAGAATAGCAGAGAAATTATAAAAAATAATGACCATAGAATTATATGAGAACTAAATAATTTTTATGGTCATTATAATTTTAACTAATAGCTAGGTTATTTAATAATATCTTTTACCACTTCACTAGCAATAATAAGTCCAGCTACAGAAGGTACAAATGAGATGCTACCTATTAAATTAGATTCATTTTTAATAGATTCCTCTTTTGAGTATACTGTTTTTAATTTATAAATTCGATTATCTTTACAATATTTTCTGACAACTCTTGCTAGAGGACATACTGAAGTCTTTGATATATCCGAAACCTCGATCTTATTGGGATCTATTTTATTTCCCATTCCCATAGAACTTATAATAGGGATATGATTTTCATACGATAACTCAATAAGTAGTAGTTTTGATTTAACGCTATCAATTGCATCAACAATATAATCATATTTTTTATCATTGAAAAAAAGATGCTTCGTATTTTCATTAAAAAATATATTGTGTGAAAATATATTGATATTTGGGTTAATGTCAATAGCACGTTCTCGCATAATATCAACTTTCACCTTACCAATTGTGCTATGTGTTGCAATTATCTGTCTATTAATATTTGTAATATCAACGACATCTTTATCTACAATAGTGATATTACCAACTCCTGCTCTTACAAGAGCTTCTACTACGAAAGAACCAACACCGCCAATACCGAAAATAGCAACATGGCTTTTTTCCAGTTTAGTAGTTTTATAAGAACCCAGAAGTAGTTTGGTTCTACTTGTAAATGTATTCATATCATAACCTCCATACGTAAAATAATTTTATTATATCATATTTAGTATAAATAAATCAAATTATAAAAAAAGTGTTTTAAAATCGTAAAAAAAATGTTTTTTTGAAAAAAATTTTGATAAAATGACAAAAACATGTTAAAATGTATTATTAAGTATTTTATATAAAAGAAAGGGGATTTTTATAATGTGTGTGGATACATGTGAAGTAGTAAAAAATAAAATATTAGAAATCGAAAAAATGTTAATGGAATTATTTTATAAAAATAAAAATATAAAAATAATTAATGACATTAAAAAAAATATTTTAGAATTGAGTAATATAATAACAGATGAATTTAAACTTCAAAAACTATCTTTATTAGAAAAAAAGATAAAAAGTTATGAAAAAGGATTAATATGCTATTCAGATCTATTTTTCGAAGAATGTATGTATATATTAAATTGTATAGAAAAAGGGGTATGCTAATGAATTTAAGCGAAATAGTTTCTAAACTTAATCTGGAAATACTAGTAGAAAAAAACATGGACCATAATATAGAAATAGGGTATGTATGTGATTTATTAAGTGAAGTAATGGGAAAGGCGAAAAGTGACAGTATTTGGATAACTGTACATACAAATATGAATGTAATTGGAGTAGCATCAATGCTTGATATTAAAGCTGTTGTTATAGCAGAAGGGCATTTACCAAATGAAGAGTTTTTAAACAGGGCAAAAGTTGAAGAGATAGCAATTTTATCTTCAAAACTAAATAGCTTTGAGATAACAGGTAAACTTTATGAAAATGGTGTAAGAGGATGAAATGTTATATAGATTTACATATCCATTCAGTGTTATCACCATGTGCTGATCTAATCATGACTTCTAAACCTATTATTTCTAAATTGAAAAAAAATAATATTTATATTTTTGCAATTACCGATCACAATAGTGGAAAAAATTTAGATATTTTTGAATTAATGGCAAAAAAAGAGAATATGATCTTAATATATGGTATGGAAGTGCAGACTATTGAGGAAACGCATATATTAGTATATTTTAAAAATATAGCTGATTTTAGAGAAGTGGAAAAAATAGTCTATAATAGACTACCAAATATAAAAAATAGAGAGGATATCTATGGGTATCAGCTTATTTTAAACGAAAATGATGATTATTGTGAGAAAGAGGAGAAATTATTATCAGGAAGTACCGAAATAAGTATTGATGAATTATATAAAATTGTAAGGGAGAGAGATGGGATTATAATACCTGCACATATAGATAGATCAAATAGTATAATATCAAATTTAGGTTATATTCCAGAGATAGATTTTGATGGTTTTGAGATATATAATAGACAAAAAATAGAAAAAATAAAAGAGAAATATCATATAAATAAGCCAATATTTTCTTCATTTGATGCACATTTTCTAGATGGAATTGAATCACCTAAAATGGAGATTGATATAGATGAATTTAATATAGAAAGTATTTTTAAATCCATAAAAAATGGAAAAATTAAAGTAAT
>JGI24503J29689_10004374_pt1 | contig 13542 bp, 14 predicted proteins | sample BioPla3RNA2_FD_29689 | JGI IMG/M metagenome (IMG submission 29689)
CTCTCTAAAAAGCTGAAAGGAGGAAAGATGTTGCGGTGAAAATTAGACTAACTGATGTAGAAACCAAAGAACTCGTATTTCAAGCACAGCAGGGTGATAAAGAAAAGCTAACCGAGCTTTACAATGCCTTTGAGGACTTTAGATTAAATCTAGCAAAATCATTCTATGGCAAAGGAGTAGACGTGGAAGATATACAACAGGAAGTAGATAAAAATTTCATACTTTCTGTATATGGATACGACCCCAATAAAAGCGATTCAGCCATCTTACATATTGTGTCAAGAACAAAAAGGACGACTTTGAATTACTACAATACAGAGCTAGAATATAAAAATAATGTGTCTTTAAAGCCTATTATCTATCCTGAAGATGGTTTAGTTGGCACTTTGGATGTTAGTGAGGAGTATCTAGATTTTATCGACGAAGTATCTGACTTTTCTGATGAGGAAAAGAAAGTTATATTTTATTATTTTGTCCTGGGGTATACGCAAGAAGAAACAGCAAGAGAAATAGGTATTTCAAGAATGAAAGTACAGCGAATATCTCAAAAAATAAAAAAAATAAACTTTTCCCCAAAAAAGTGAACAAAAATGAGCAAAATACTTAGTTTATAGTATAGAAGGGTTATGCACATTTTACATTTTTGAGGGCGGAGATTTTGTCTCCGTTTTGGCATGCCTAAAATTATTTTGAGGAGGGGAAGTGATGACGTGGGTTAATATTCGCGAGAAACTATCAAAAGAAGAAATCGTTGAAGTAGCTTCTAAAGATGCTATTACTTCTACTCCTATAGATAACGTTGTCTTTGACGGGAAAGAAATTAAAAGATTAATTCGCAAAATAGATCCTTCGACAAAGCCAAAAAAAAAGAGAAGAGAAAATCCACAAGATGGATCGCTAAGAGATTTTATTAGTGACGATGAGAGAAAAATGTATATTGATGAATTTGGACCATATGGGATGGCTTTGATTAATGACTATGAGAGAGAATACTTTAGAACCCGCCGTGATCAAATCATAAACGAAGGAAATTTTGATTTAGACCCCGAGTTCGACATGTCTATTGTGATGATGGTAGTTATGGATGAAATTATTCAACAACGTTTTTTACAGGAAATGGCATCAAATCCCACAAACCAAGCTTTAAATAAACAGCTTACAGAGATTTATAAGAGATATAGAGAAAACCTCAAGACTCTCGATGCGACAAGAGAACAAAGAAATGCTTCTGGTGATAGAGAAAATCTTGACTCGTTGGCTCAAGCAGTTCTTATGCTTCATCGCAATAAAGAACAACGACTTAAAGAGATGGTTGAGTACCAGAAAGAAGAAGAAGAACTTTTGAAAAAAATAGCGCTTAAGGCTCCACCAGAGGTTGATTACTGGGATACAGAGGAAATTACACCTTCTAGTGATACTGATGAAGACTAGACCTAGTAAAGTAGATCTAGATATTTTACAAGATCTAGAGTGGATTGAGTTCTATAGAGAAAATCCTGTAATCGCTGCTGAGGATTTATTGATCAGAAATGGTAGACCACTTAAATTACCTCCACATCAGAGAATTATTCTTAATGATCTTTGGAAAGGAACACCCTTCGTTATGCTTATTCTTACTCGTGGTGGAGGTAAAACTGCTATAATTGCTGTTTACCTTGTGCTTAGAGGGTTACTTTACCCCCATGAAAGATTAGGGATTATCTCAGGCAACTTCCGACAAGCGAAAAAATGCTTTGAGGAAATTACTAGATTTTATAACGAATCACCCATTATGCAAGCATCAAGCAAACAACCTCCGACGCGAGGAAATGATCAACATGGTTGGTATGTAAAGAACGAATCTTTCGTAAAAGCTTTACCTATTGGCGATGGTAATGCAGTTAGAGGAGAACGCTTCTTCAAAATGTTTTTGGACGAATTCCCCCAAGTAGATGAAAAAGTGTTCAAAACAGTTCTCGTACCAATGCTTGCTACAAGAAAAGATCCTACAGCCCCTATGACAGCAGATGAAGAGGGGAACCAGTTGATTCTAGCATCATCTGCAACATGGCAATTTAGCTGGGCATACCCACTATATCTGGAATACAAACGTCTTCAAGCTAGTGGTGACAAATCATATTCCGTACATGAGTTTGATTGCGATGATGTAGGAGAGTTCTTAGACCCAAAAATTGTTGAGTACAGTAGACTACACTCTCCTAGAGAAATATTTCTCATGGAGTATAAACTGTTATGGCCCAGAGATTCATATGGATTCTTCCCAGCTTCATTGCTTAGTACGATTAAGAAGAAACATTGTCTAACAGAAGCCAAGGGAAAAGATGAGTGCCAATATGTTTTAGGCGTTGACCCTGCTAGAGAAAGTGACAATTTCGCTGTATGTGTTATTAGACTGAGCAAAAATGGCAATCGGGTTGTTTATGTAAATGGACGAAAAGGTCTTACATTTCCAGAGATGGCAGGAGAAATCCGCAGACTATGCAGAGAGTTTAATATAGTGCGTATTGCATTGGACTACGGTGGAGGTGGAACTTCTGTCAGGGACTTGATTGCTGAAGAGTCTGTTTGGGAGAACAAAAAGGGTGAATTAATAGAAGAAGATCCTATTCTATCCATCGATCCCAAAGATTCACCTGATAGGTATGGCAAAAGAATATTAGACTTAGTATACTTCTCACCTAAAGAAATTTACGAAATGAATATGAATCTCAAATCTGATATGGAGCATGGTCGTTTGATTATGCCATTAGAGCCAATTAAGGGTGATGAAGAATCAGAATTAATCTTTGAAGAAATGAAAAGTATGGAGAAAGAGATTGTATCTATTATCACAAAAACCACATCAACAGGTGTCATTCAGTTTGATACACCATCAAAACGAATGCAAAAAGATAGATATACCGCTCTAATGCTTGCAAATAAAGCGGCTAGAGACTTCAATTCGTTAGAAGAAAAAGAAGAAGATAGCTTCTCGTCATTAGCATGGGGAATATTTACTTAAAGGACGGTGAACTCTGTGGCAGATAAAAAAATTGCATTAGGTCAAGAGAATGAATTGCCAATGAAAGCCACACTGCACGATGATGGTACTGCCACAGTGGAGTTAGCTATCGGTAGCGCAGTTCCATGGCATCAAAAAGAAAGCAGTAGTATTTACTTTTCAGATACACCCTTGATGCGAACAGGTATAATCCCAAATGACTTTCATTCAATTATTCCTATTCTCCGTTGGTATTATACAAACGACGCTATGTTCGGAACAATCATTGATACTATGGTAGAACTAGCTATAGATAATACGATTAAAAACACAACGGATGATAAAAAAGTACAAGAGTTTTTTGATGGGATTGTTGAAACAAGCAATCTAAAAAAGGCTTGTCGTTGGATCATATTAGAGTATTTTCTTCTAAACAACGTTTTCACGTATCGCACTAGGCACGAAGGCACAGTTAAGTCTAGGAATGGCACAAAAGTTCCTCAGTATGAGTGGACGGTATTAAATCCAGAATACACTCATGTTACAGGCTCATTATTGTTTGGAGAGCCACAAATAACTTTAAAGCCAGACAATAGCTTAGATGATTTACTTAATGCAAGCGATAAAGGGATAATACCATCAATCCTCCCTAATGATATCAGGAAAAATTGGGGAAAGGATGCAATTCAATTAGATCCAGACAATGTTTACCATATAGGTAGACACAAACAACCATATCAAAGATATGCCCCTGTTACACTCAAAAGAGTATTACGTCCACTAAAAATGAAAGAAATTTACATGAAGATGGATATATCTACAGCTAATAGCGTGATAAATCAAATTGTAGTTTTTAAACTAGGAAGCGACAAGTTCCCTATTAGAGATCAGAGTGTGCTAGATAAGTTTAGTCAGATGATTACAACTAACAGTAAGGCTTATCAGTTAGTTTGGACTCATGCTTTAGAGATTGATTACGTCCGTGCTGATGCAGAGGCCCTTGATTCAAAAAAATATGATTTTGTCAATAGAGAGTTGTTGTATGGCTTTGCAGTACCGCCTACTCTTATTGGGCAATCTGCTGGGACAGGAAATAGCAACGCTTATTTGGCTGTTAAAGGTATGGTAGAGAGATTAGCATGGGCTAGAGAAGATTTAGAGGACTGGATAGAGAGAGAATACAGGATTATTGCTAAAGAAAATAATCTAAAAACATGGGCAAAACCGCATGTAGGTAGCGTAAACCTGGAAGAAGAAAAGACGTTTAGACAAATTCTCCTCAGCCTTCACCAACACGGAGTACTTTCTGCCGAAACACTTCTTAGTGAGACTGGTTTCGATATCCTGACAGAAGTAGAGCGACTTAAACTCGAAAAAGAAATACGTGATTCAGAGGGTATACTTATTCCTTCATCTCCTTTCCAAAAGTCGAAATATGATTCTACTCCCGAGGGTGTTGCACCAGTGACAAGCCCAGGTAGACCATTAGACTCTCCAGATAGTGAAGATCGAGATAGTCGCGATCCTAACCCAAAGCCAATGGGGTCTGGAATGGTAATGGGGTCAGAAGAAGCAAAAAAATACCTTCTTGACGAAGCAGACTTGTATTTTTTGAAGATTTCAGCACTTTATGCGGTTTTAGAATCTAGAATTTTAGAGATCGCAAAAGAACAAGGAATAGATGAAAGCCTGGTTGTAGCTGCTATCTTTGCATTTTTCGAAGAAATGAAAAAGACAGGAGATGCAACATTTAGCAGAGTTAGTGAGACTTCATACATAGATGTACATAACCATACACCCGATAGCAACAGTTACAATGAATATTTAAACAAGGTTATTGAATGGAATGATATGTATCTCAAGAAGCTCTGTGACAGCTTAGAGGAACAGCTTCTCGAACTAACTTCTTTCGATGTGGACGATTACCTGCCACTTATAAATAAAGTGCTTGAAAAAGAACGATATCGTCTCAGGCTGTTTGCGACAGAAGGTGTAAAGAAAGCAAACGCATCAGGAATTATCTCTAGCCATATAGATCTTGGTTACGATCAAGCTAGATGGATTTGTCAGTTTAGGAACCCATGTGAAGTATGTGTCGAAAGGCATGACCAAATATTTAGTATAGAAGATGTTTTTGAGATCTACCCTGCTCACATTCATTGTGAATGCGAGTTAGAATTTGTAAATAGCAGTCGCAACTGAGGAGCGGAGGAGGTGTTGATGTGACAAAGCAATTAGAGAGTGTATTCCTTAATGTAGCAAGCAAGACTGTTATTGCTAGTGAAGATATTGCAGATAGCAAATATGAAGGTCTTAAGCGACTGGCTGAGTTTAACCAGAATGCTGACTTGATGTTTATTAGTTTTATACTAAAACATGAGGGAGATAACGCCAATGGTGATTATTTCACTCGTGATGAGATAGAGGCAAGTTGGGCTACATATATCGGGAAGCCTATTACATGGGAACATAAACAACCGTTTATTGGACACATTACCGACGCTATTTTGGTCAAACCAGAAGAAGATGCCGAAGATCCCAGGTGGTATGTTGAGTGTGCTGGTGTTATTTGGAAAGCGAGATACCCAGAACAAGCAAAGGTTATTTCTGAAGGTGCCCTTGAAAAAGAGGTAAGAATGAGTATGGAAGTATTTTTCTCTGATGCAGTATATGCTCACGGAGATTTGACAAACTTATATACAAAAGAGCAAAATCCTACTTTAGCCAAGTTTAAGGGCAGAAAATATCTTGGTAAGCCTGTATATAGGGTACTCATAGGTTGTCATGGTGCAGGCGTAGGTGTAGTCGCTAACCCCGCCGATGAAGATGCTATTTTCTTGAGTGTTGCTAACGAAGGAGAACAGCAAGAACTTGTTACAGATCAGAATATTATTATTAATCACGAACTAAGCTCTGGATATCTAGATCTAGAAAATATTAAGGAATACATAGAAAAGGAGGTTTTATGCATGGCAGATAAGGACCAGATCTTGGAACAGCAGGAGCTAGAAACCCAAGACGCTACTTCAGAAGATAATATTACAGAAGAAGAAGCTGTCGAAGCTGAAGCTAATTCTGAAACCGAGGAGGTTCAAGAGACAGAAGAAGACGTTTCTGAAACCGAACAAGAAGAAGTCGAAGTTGAGGATGAGGATGCCGAAACTGAAACTGAGGCAGAAGTCGAAACAGACGAAGAAGAGGAAGTAGAGGATACCCAAGAAGAAGAGCAAGAAGAACAAGCCAAGGAAGAGGCAGAGGAAACAGAAGCAGAAGCATCTCTTGTAGAAGAATTTTTAGATAAGAGACTACGAGACTCTGCATTTTATGAGGTTTTCGATGTTCTTCGAGGAGCTATTAGGAACCACATGTGGGACTTTGCTGATCATAAGATTGATAAAGCTGAGTTTGAGGGTAAAGTCCAAGAAGAGCTTAATGACTTTGTTGGAATTTTAAGTGGGCTATTGCCAGCTATTCTAACTGACTGGGGTGTGATTGCCGAAGCCAGTGCCATAAAAGAACTGAAAGACCAATTAGCAACCGCAAAACAAGAACTATCCGATGTGCAAACAGAATACAACACGTATAAAGAACAGGTAGAAAGCGAAAAAGCAGAAGCTACCAAAGAAGCTCTTGCAAAGAAGAGAGTATCTGAAATCCTTGAAGCAGGCGTAGAATTATCTGAAGCTTCTAGAAATAAGTTATTTGTGCGATTTAGAGAAATGGACGAAGAATCCTATGTAGAATTCAGAGATCTTCTTATCGAAACTGCTAGTATCTCTACAAAAGAGCAAGAGCAAGAAGAAAAAGAAGTAGAAGAAGAAGTAACAACTGCATCTGTAATTCCTAACCTAGAAGAAACAACCGCTTCAAGAGACAGAAAGAATATTTTTGAGAAAATGTGGAGTATTAGCCTAAATGGAGGTGAAAAATAATAATGCTAAAAGCTATTTTTGAACCATATTACATTGACATCTTCCACAAGTTTGGAGAAGTAACTTCAAAAATCCCTGCTGGCACTATTTTAATGAAAGATACTACTAACGCTGAGTATGTAAAGGTATCGAATGGAACAGACTTCTGGGGCGTTTTATCTCAAGACTTATATCCAGATCCAGGAAGTGAGTACATCAAGCCTTACAACGATCATAGAGCATATTCTGGCGATCAAGTAGGTATTTATCATAAGGGTATGTTTGAAACCGATCAATTTGTTGTGTCTTATGAGGTAGATGACCAAGTTGATGCCGAAGGTTCTACTGTAGTAGGAGAAGCTGAAGTGTCTATCACAGGAGAAGCTGACGAAGCCTATCATAATGTAAAAGTTGTATTTGAAGGAGGAGGATCTAGCGATGCTGCCGCTTGGGATGAAGGAGTTTTGACTATTACCCTCCAAGATACAAAAACATACACAGAAACAGACATCGGTGCTTTGATTACTGGTGCTACTGGTAGTGCTCCTAAAGGCGTAACAACTCTAACAATTGATTTCGAAGGCGATTTAACAGTGGAAGAGTTGGCTGGTGCAGAGATTGTACTCAAATGCGTATTCGTAGAGATTCCTTATGTACCAGGTGCAGACCTGTATGTTACTAGCAAAGGAAAGTTTACTAACATTTTAGAAGAAGGCGAAGCCGCAACAGAGACATCTGGAAAAGTAAAAGTTGGAAAAATCGTTAAGAAAGAAGGAAATAAACTTACAGTTAAGCTTGGTTAATTAAAAGAGAGGTGATTTAGAGATGATTAAAGTTCGATTCGAACCACATTACATTGATATTTTCCACAGAATTAAATTAGGAGAAGGCGTTACAAAGCTTAATGCTGGAACCATCCTAATGAAAGACGCTACTGATCCTAATGTAGTAACAGCATCTGATGGTACTGCTGTATGGGGAGTATTATCCCAAGACGTTTATGTTAGCCCAGGTAACGAATATGCATTGCCTTACAACGATCACAGAGCATACGATGGAGACTTTGTAGGTATCTATCATGAAGGAATGTTCGAAACCGATCAGTTTGAGACTGGCACATACACCCCTGGTGCAACTGTTTATGCAAGTAGCAATGGTAAATTTGCCACTTCTGGTACTGTACCTGTTGGTAAGGTTGTAAGAAAAGACTCAAATACACTATTTGTGAAATTAGGTTAATAAAAGGGGGTTATGAGAATAATGAAAAACAAAATTATGGCTTTAGCTGATATGCAAAAGAACGAAGAGTTTATGAATTTGTTTGAACTTACAAGTGAAAAGAATGAAGAAGGTGCAGTTGCTCGACGCGAGTTTGCCGAAGCTTTAAGACTGCCTTTGAACAAAGAACTACCTGTAATGAACTATGCTAGAACTCTTTTTGATATTGAATACCTTGGACCAGACGGACAAGCTAGCTACGAATTTGACGCTGACCCGATTGATGCTTGGTTCCTACCAAGAATCGGTTCTGCTCCTCAAAACCTGATCGGTGTTACCGAGATTTTCGTTCCATGCTTCGAAGTTACTTCTAGCGTAGAATGGAAGCTCCAATTGGCTCGTCAACGTCGCTTCAGTGAAATTCAAGCACGTGGCTTGAAACTGAAGAACGCTATTATTCGTCTTGAGAACGAAGCTGCTTGGTCTTTGATTGATGCTGTAGTAGCGAAGCAGACTTCTGTCTCTGTTGATGGAGAAGTTGGTTTGACCAAGAAAGTTCTCAACGCTGGCTTTAAAGAAATGGAATCCCGTGGAGAAGGCTATCGTGTGAAGTACATTGTTGTAAACGCTAGACGTGCTGGTGACATTCGTGACTGGACAACTACCGAACTCGATGATACCACGCTTCGTGAGATCTGGAAAGAAGCTGGACTAGGTAACATCTGGGGTGCTGATATTATCATCGATCAAACTGGTAAAGTAGGAGACAATGAAGCATACTTCTTCTCCGACAACATCGGACCAATGCCTATTCGTGGAGACTTCGAAACATTTGACGATCCTACCGCTATTCGTCAATATCGTCAACGTGTGTTGGCTTACGAAGAGATTGGACTTGCTGTTTTCGACGAGAAGCGCATTTTGAAAGTTACCATTAGCTAGTAATAGCTCATAAGGAAGGTGTATTTATGTTAATGGAACATAAATTCCCAGTAACTATTAGAAATACTACAAATAGCAAGCGAATTGTTGGGGGCTTGATTTTCGCCCCCAACGAAGAGCTTGTTGTGCAAAAACCCATTTATGAGTTTTCTAAAAAAGAACTCGATTACTCTTTAGGTATGGGTTATCTTACTGTAGTTACTGAGGAAAAGAAAAAGAAGAAAGATCCCGAAGTAAAACAAAACGAGAAAGTACAAGAGGTATTAGATGACGAAACAAGAGCACGTAGCATTGTTGATCGTTTTGTTGACAAAGAGGTTCATTGGACTGCTGTACGAAAGTACGTTGATGAGGTTACTGATGTAAAAGAACTAGAATCGTTACTTATCGACGCTAAGTTTCATAATCTCAATGAAAGTAGTGTTGTAGTGAAGTCTATCCAGGATAGGCTTTCGATTCTCAGTGAACAGTAAATCATAAGGTGGTGTATCATTATGGCGTTAGAGCTTTCTGATCAAATGCGATATACGATTGGTGTATTAAGGCGCAGGATCAATGATCTTGACATAGATGATGCACCCCTTTTTGAAGACGAGACTCTTTATCAATATATTGCAGATGCAGTGGACGAGTTAGAGTTGTTTATGTTCAAAAAGAATAGATATGTCGATGGGGGAGATTTTAGAGATACACTGACAGATCAAGTCGTTCATGTCACCCAACCTGAAAGAATGGTCTATGCTATTCAAGCCGCAATTCTTGTGGTTACAGCTATTAAAATTAAAGCTGATAGAGATAACTTCTCTCTCAGAAAACCTACGTTAAGTGTAGACACATCTCGCCAATCACAAGATCATGCAGTCACGCTCCAAATTTTAAAAGACGATTTAAATGTTCGCATCGTGAGCATCATGACTTCTAATTTGACAGGATATCGGCATAGTGCCGATGAGTTGTAATGGCTCGATTTAGTATTAATTATGACAATATCCTAGCTCGCATTGAAGAGGTGAGCACGATTGATACCGAACCTGTTCAGTTTGTGAAAGTAACAAAAATACCATGCCCAGATTGCACATATGACCCTGTAACAAAAAGTAGTTCTAACCCATTTTGCCCGACGTGCGATGGCTCTGGAACAACAGAGGAATTGAAAAAAACAGAAATTATCGCATCTGTTTCTCGGGTAACAGGAGCAGAAAACTATTTTGAACCAGGTGGAAGATTACAAAAGGGTGCGGTAGTTATGACTGTTCATGAAACCGAGCTTACAAGGGCAGGTTACGATATGGAGAGTGACTGGTTTACTGTATTTGATTGGGTAGAGATTGGAGGCAAAGGTAAGAGGTATAAAATGGCAGAAAATGACGATGCGATCCCTCAGACGTTACAAGGACACATCTATGAAATACTGTTTCACCTGACACTTATAAAGACACAATAAGGGGTGGCTAAAATGGGCATTGGGGTAAAATCAAGCATTAATGATACAAAACAGGCACTTGAAGCCATGTCCCTTGCTTATTTTCAAGCCACAACTAACGCCCTTAGAAGCTTTAGGGATTATGCTATAAAGTATATTGTTGACAATCAATATTGGTCAGATAGTGCTGTTTACAAGGGTGGTCCTCAAAAGGGAAGAAAGTATGATCTTAATGATTCTGGTAATTTACTAAAGACAATTAGTAATCCTCATTACAACAACATCGTTAAAGATATAGAAGCAGGTACTGTTACACTTGGCATAGGCAACATAGAAAAATTAGATGCCTTAAAGACCAATCGAGAGAATGTGTCAAATCCTGACTTTAGCTATTGGAGAGTTGTTGTATATGGGAGAGACCCAATCCCTGGCTGGAAATTTGTTCCCAATAATCAAGAAGGCAAGAAGGCGAGGGGATTCTCAAGAGTATCACCAGACGAAGAAATTGCAAGCTCCGAGCCAACACACATGTTTCATAACGGTATGCAAGTAGCAGAGCCAGTATTAAAAAATATTGTAATTAATAATTTGCGCAAAGTCTCTAAGGGGCTAGGTGAACCAATTTACTGGAAGCACATTTCAGAATTGCACGAACATTATGTTCCAGGTGGATGGGAAGCTACACTGAGGAAATTACAGTAGGTTAAGTTGAACACTAAGCTTTAACTCTGTATTTAGCCACGGAGGGCGCAAATAAAGAGTTAAGGGCTACAACTTGTAGTCCAGTTCAACCCGTCTCAGCCTTTATTGGCTACGTTATCCACGAATACAAAGGAGGGGTGTAGATGCAAATTACAAGAAAGTTAAACAACTCATTTATGTATTTTCTCCTAGAACAATTCGGCATCGAAGTTAAAAAAAGAACCCTCCCTCCTGATGGTACAAGAAAGATATACAAAATCCCACACCCAAATATTGTTTTTACTAAGCCAATGGAAATATATATAGATAATAAATTGGCAGATAAAAACTCCTATAAAGTATTCCCACTACTTGGCGATGTGGTATTTGAAAATCCAGTTCGCGATATGTTTTTGGCGAGTTTTATGCCCATAACAGGAACAGTAACAGCATCCTATTATTATTCACCTATAAGCATAGTAGGACATACAGGAGGAGAAATCATTCATCCTCCGCTAGTTGCAATAGAAAATAGTGGAGATAACGAATACGCATTAGAGCTAGGTTCGTCCAGAGCAGATGTTGATGCATTTTTCCGCATTCACTTATATGCGACTAACCAAGCACAAAGAGATGACCTTTGTGACATGATAAAAGCTTTTGTACGAAAGACATTAGTAATTTATGATTACAGCAAAGGGTTTCCTCTTGCCAGTGACGGCTCATTACATGAAGTCGAAATCCCTGTCGAACGTTATGCTTCAATAGAGAGAGTAAGCGTTCTAAAAAACCCTTTGGAATCAACGGACGAAATTGAAGTAGGCAGGGCGTTAATCACTGTAGTTTGCAACTATGTGAACTAAAAAAATTTATAAAAATGGAGTTGATAAAATTGAAGAGAGCAACCTATCGAGGAGTAGGACTCTTTGCCAACGGGAAGCAATTGAACCGTGTAACGGCATTTGGTGCTACTGGAACCCTTTCTAAAGAAGAAGTATTTGAATTAGGTAACTCAAAGATTATTGAAATTGTTGAAGACTCTCCTGATGTGTCTATGACTATTGACGCTAATGAATATGGCTCTGTAGAAACACTTTTTGCCTTAGCTAACAAGACCACAGGCAATGAGATTAAGTTTTCCGAGGTCTTTGAGAATGCTCAAGTCCCCATTTGGAACTATGTCAAAGAAACTGAAGGATCTGAAACTATGTTTGCCCAACTTATGATTGGTGCAGTATTAACCAATTATAGTGCAAACTTCTCTACTGATGGGAACAGCACAGAGAGCTTTTCTTTAAACGCTGACAACAAGTACTGGTTACGTGGAGACGGCGTACACATCAAAAAGGTTTATGCTGATCTAGAAGAAGAAGAAGAAGAGTGGATGTGGAATGCTCCGGTCGGATATCCCATAAAAAAGATTATGTCTGTAGAGCTTAATGGTCGTGTACTTTCTTCTTCTGAGTATACAATTGCTAGAGAAACAGCTTCTGTTGTAGGCGTAAACATCCCCAACACAGACTCTGAGGATTCTGTATATTTTGTTGTAGCAGGAAAGGGAGCAAACGACTCTGACAACTTCTCTGAAGTTAAACCTAACCAAGATACATTTACAAACACGATTAAACGCAGAGGACATATTGAGGTTTATTTGTATAACGAAGAAGAAGAAATCAAGGTTACTCCTGCTCAGTCTGTATCTATTGACGTAAGTTTGAATAGAGAAGATATTCCAGCTTTAGGTTTTAAACGTTTTTATGATAGACCACTTGCTTTACCTATTGATGTAACTGCAAGCATTGATGTTATCTTTACTGATCTCGATTTGTTTGCTGAGCTTGTAGGGGCAGATAGTGGAGAAGACGTTTTGAGCCTGGATGGTTTCAGAAACGATCTTGGGTTACGTGTTAAAATTTATGACAGAACTGACGTAGATCCCGAGAGCACTGGAAACAAAAGAAAACCTGTTAAAATATTAGAAATTCCACAAATCATCCCAAGTGATGAAGCATGGAATATTTCTCTTGATGGACAAGCTACGCAAACCTTTAGTTTCCGTGGCATGGAACTAATCGTTAAAAAGGGTAGTTAGTAGAAACTGAATAAAATAGGATGGTGAGGAAGGATGGAAGCTGATCTAAAAAAACTTCGCAAAGCGATTACTTTGACGCTAAACAATGTCACCCGTGAGTTGTTGACGGAAGTAGAGATTTTATTGTTTGCGCTGAAAGCATCGACTAACGATCCAGAGAAAAGCAAGATGTTAGATGAGGCGTTTAATAGACTCCGCAATAGAGTGTTTGATATTGGTGGGGCAGAAACGAATAGACTTCATAGATATCTTGAGGACTGGACTGTAAAACAAGACGATCAAAAGCTAGATTGGG
>JGI24503J29689_10018595_pt1 | contig 13464 bp, 6 predicted proteins | sample BioPla3RNA2_FD_29689 | JGI IMG/M metagenome (IMG submission 29689)
TAAGAAGGATTTTTGATGATGAGTGTCGAATATATACAGTATAAAACAAAATTTACAAAAGATGATGTATATGCTGATACTCGACTATTCAAACTGGATTCAACCAACCATAGCCCATACGCCTGACTTTAGGAATAAAATAGGGAAAAATGGTGCTAAAACTCAAAATTTGTAGTTTAGCATCTTTTTTATTTGTGACTCATTAAGAAAGTAATTGGTAATTGGTAGTTTCAACTCATCAGCCAGGCTTTTTATAAATTTAGAAGAAGACGTGATATTCACATATTTATTATGTTCTAATTTTACAATTCGGAATTTCCGGATGAAATCAATAATTTTTTCCGTGCAGTATTTGTTTTTCAGCACTTTGAACTGTAGAAGCCTGATGAGAAGTACGGCAAGATAACAAATCAGGAAATGCCCATGGATTGATGCTGTCTTCTGTAAAAAGACAGGGCGTGCGTCAAGGTAGCTTTTCATCACTTTGAATGACTCCTCAATCCTCCATAGGTTATGATAGGTGCTGTATATGTCATCTGCCTTCATTTTAATTTCTGATGTGACAAGGAGGTTATAGCCGGCCAACTTTAAATCCTTAAGAATGGCATCCCTATTAATCTCAACTTTTACCTTGCCATCTATGGCATTTCCTTTCTTGTCGGCGCAGCCAAAAGTAACATATTTGCTACATTCGCCGAATTCACTCTTTTTAGCCTGACAGGCTTTTAACATTTTGGCTTTTTCAACCATCTTTTTTATCTCATACTTCTTTTTCTCTGATAGCTTGGGATTGTATGTGGCGACTCTTTTTTCTTTTAGTCTTACGGTATGTTTCTTGCCATTTTCGTCCGTGTAGGTATAAGGGAATTCATCAATGCATTCCTTAATCAGATACAGAAGTGTGCCATTACTGTCAGTAACTTTTTTATAGCCGTCCTTTAAGAGGACCCAGGTTTTTTCAGTCTCAGGTAGTTGTTTCACCGATTTTGAAAACAGATAGCCGTCATTGTTTTTTAGGGCATCAATTATATTTTCAGCGCAATTTATGCCTTTGTCCGCGACCCGTACTGTTTTTCCGGATATCTGGTTATGCTCCTTTAGTTCTTTTATGATATCACGGATGACAGGCTTCTCACTTTCATTGCCGGGATAAAGCTTCATACCGATAGGAATCTGATTTGCGTCCAGTAACAGCCCAAGCCCAATAATGGGATCATGCCTGTTTTCTTTGAAAGGTCCCTTTTTCCTGAATTCATCTTCTTTATCAATCTCGAAATAGAAGTTTGTGCAGTCAAAATGTGTAGTAGATGTATCTAAAGGATATTTGATGTTGACCTGATGGTTGAATATCTCGATAATCTTTTCATATTCATTGCCCATATATTCAACACCGTCAAGAATCTGGTTATAGGAGAGACCATAGGACTCATACAGCTTCGAAAGGACGTCGTGACAGGTTTTATTCTTGGAGCACGGGTCAACTATCCTGCTGTATGTGAGAGCTTCCATTAATTCAGAAAGCCTAAAGCGAAAGCCCTTGACAGACTGCATTAAATCCAGGTAATTGGAGACGTGCAAGCTGTCATAAATGCTTTTTAAAAGAAAATAGCCAATGTAGGTTTCAGGGGATTCGCCTATCTGTTTAACCTTGTTTTCTTCTTTGATACGCTTTGCCTCAATGTTCATTTGGTCAACGACTTCGGAATAATAAGCAATGGGGTCAGGAATACCTGAGTCGATAAGGTCCTGCACATAGCCAAGAGCCATATGGGATTTATGAGCGGTTTCTTTTTTTTCGGGGTGATAAAAAGACTCGTAAATTTGAAGATAAACTCCCTTTTTGAGTTTTGATTTTTTAAGGAAAAAAGCCATAAAATCGCCTCCAATAGCACCATATAACACCATCTATTATACACCAAAAAAATAATTTTTGCAAGTGTTTTTTAAATAAAAAAAGCGCGCATTTGCGCATATTTTAATGGGTTTCGCATATTAGTTTCTCCTAAAGATTATGGTGTTAAAAGGCTAAAGACGGGTTAGATATAGAAAAGCAATTTCCTATCTAGTCTAGATTCACCTGATAAATGTTCCTTGAAAACCTTGAATATTGTGAGTTTTAAGAAGGATTTTTGATGATGAGTGTCGAATATATACAGTATAAAACAAAATTTACAAAAGGTGATGTATATGCTGATACTCGACTATTCAAACTGGATTCAACCAACCATAGCCCATACGCTTATCCCTGAAATTGCGTATCAACTTACTCCCCAACTTGCTAAGATAGACACGCTACTACAAGATGAAACCTTTGAGGAGCCAATAATTAAACGTTTTAACACACAACGTGGGCGCCCCACGGTTCCTGTTAGGGTCTATCTTCGGATGATGTTTCTGAAACAATCTACAGGTCTGAGCTACGAGGACTTGGTACCGGAAATAACCCACAATCTCATGTACCGTTTTTTCTGCCGCATTCCTCTTGAACAAAAAGTACCTGATGCTACTGCTTTAATGAAAATTACCACGAAATATGGTGAGGAAGTTATCGGTGAAATTAATCAGCAGCTTCTCAAATCCTTAGTAGAGAAGAAAGTGATTAAAGGACGAAAACTTCGTGTCGATACCACCGTGGTGGAGGCCAATATAACCCACCCTACCGATGCGGGCCTGCTTTACGAAGGCGTAAAAAAACTAACAAAAGCAGTCACCCGCATAAAACAATCCTGTGGCAAGACTACCCGACAAAGCGCAAAGACAATCAATAAGATGAAAGAGCATATGCTTTCAATTGGAAAAGTACTACGCCGCAGAACAGACGATGCCCGCAAAGAGGTACGTGAAATCACAGGGAAAATGGCAACCGAAGCACGTAAAGTTATAGCCTTCGTAGATCGTCTGTCAAAGAAACTTATCCCTGAAACGAATAATGACCGCAAGCTTCTTGGTAATTTTCTCGATACAGCCAAAAACGTTCGTAAAGTCATAGAACAAAGTGAAGCAGTAAACGCTGGCAATACAAAACTTGCTGACCGACTTGTTAGTCTTGATGATCCTGAAGCTCGACCCATCGTTAAAGGGAAACTTGGGAAACGGGTTGAATTCGGCTATAAGCTTCAAATTCAAGAAATTGAGGGAGGCATCGTCTCCGGTTATCAACTTCATAAAGGTAACCCTTGCGATAAAACACTGGTGGATGATGCTTTACAGCAACATCGTAAAATTTTCAAACAGCCTCCCAGAGAAATCACATTGGACCGCGGCTACTACGATGGAGCTAATGAGCAAAAAGCCTACAAAGAAGGAGTCAAAAATGTGTGCATACCCAAAATCGGTAGAAAATCGAAAGAGCGTACTCAGTTCGAAAACAGTCCTACGTTCAAACGACTAAAGCGATGGAGAGCCGGTATTGAAGGCCGAATCAGTTGTCTAAAACGTCGATTTGGATTAAACCGCAGCATGTTAAGGGGATACCGGAGGACACAGACCTGGACCGGATTGGGTATCTTTGCCCATAATCTAAGGCAAGCGGCTAAATTGATGCCCTAATACGGGGAATAAAGCCTGGGAACTCACATATTCAAGTGTCAAAGATCATAATTTTTATGTTTTAGAAGCATGGTGCTTCATAAAAACTGATTTTATCAGGTGAATCTAGTCTAGATTACGTAAAGCTGACATAAGCCGGCACTTTTAACGTTTGTAGATGAAAGGCAGGAAGCGTATGAGATACAATAATATTAGGGAATTTGTTCTCTTGTTTCAAAATAATCCTGTTTTTGCGGCCATATTTGCCGTTCTAGCCATTGGGGCCGCAATAATGCTCTTTATCATTTCAAGGAAACGAATTTTACATACTGAAAGAGGCTTGAACACGGTTCAGGAAGGTCTTGGGCTTAAAGAGTGGGCACAGATGATGTCTGAATTGTCCCTAAGCCATCAAAGGGTTAAATGGAAGAGAATAAACCGTATCGTAGCACATGTCAACCAAAAAGCCTATAGGAAAATGAACTTTATTCGTTCCAGAATATCGGTTACCTCCCCCGACATCATTGCTCTGATCCCTTCAGCCCGATGGCTTTTTGATAATTTTCAGATGATGTACCGTGAAATTAAAAAGATGAAGACAACAGGAACAGGGTACATAACTCTTCCCATACTTGAATCGACAATGTACCGGGGATATCCCCGGATCTATGTTGTCGCGAAAAAAATGGTTGAAATATCAGGCGGTTATTTAAATGAGGAAAACATATCTTTTATGATAAAAGCCTACCAGAAAGAAACTCCACTGACCGAAAGAGAGCTGCTGACGCTGCCCGAGATGATTGGGCTTTGTCTGCTGGAGCGCATCATCAGCGTATCGGAGGATATCCTTAATCTCATCGATATCAAAACCCAGGCAGAACGATTTGTAAAGGAAAAGCTTGTTGAAAAACAGGGCTATCTTGACATCACACCGTTATTGGCAGATTGGAACGGATACAAAACGAACATCACTTTTCACTCGCACGTTATCTATCTTTTAAGAAACAGGTCGATAGAGGAGACATCCTTGCAGAGGTACCTTGCTTACCACTTCGGCAATGGAGATAAAATGCTTAACCTGTCTGAACTCTTCAAGGAAGAAGGCAGGCAGGAATCATTATTGGAGTCTTGCATCCGCACACCTGTAATCAGCCTGCGAGAATTAAACCAAATCAATGAGGAAGAACTTGTAGAAGAATTATCCATCATTGAATCCATCCTGTCAAAGGATCCTGACGGCGTATACCCCAATATGGACAGCAGCAGCAGAGGAATGTACAGGTCGGAGGTGGAAAAGCTTGCACGGCGTTATAACTTGAAAGAGGCTTTTGTTGCAGAAACATGTATAAGGCTTTCCCGGCAGATCATAGAGGATTTGCATTGTTCCAGCCATGTCGGTACATACCTCATCGGAAAAGGATATCCGCTGCTGAAAGCAGCTGTAAGAAACAAACCTTTTCCGCCAGTCAAAGAGAAAAAATTCAACATCCGGGGATTGCTATTTTTCCTGTTAGCCGCGGCAATATTTACTTTTTCCACCCTGCTCATCCTTGCAGTAATTCAACAGGGTTACTGGGATGAATTCCATAAAATCATCCTGATGCTAATCGCTGCCGCACCTCTTTTGATGGATGCCTCACTTAAAACAACAACCAGTATCATGACAAGACTCGTACCGGTACAAAAAATTCCGTACATGAATTATTCTGAATATATCCCCGATAAAGCGAGAACTTTTGTCGTAATGCCCGTTATCGTATCGTCAAAGGAACAGTGTGTTGAATTCTGTAACCGTATGCATAAGCATTATTTGGCGAACCGCCAGCCAAACCTTTATTTTGCCCTTTTGGCGGATTTCGCGGATGCAGACGCCAAAGATGTACCAGATGATGCTGTACTGAAGGAGACGCTCATCTCACAGATCGATCATTTGAACAAAACCTATCCCTCGTCCTATCGGAAATTCTCTCTTTTCATCCGGGAACGCAGATGGAACCCGGGTGAAAACTGCTTTATGTGCTGGGAACGAAAGCGCGGGAAACTTGAAGAGTTTAATGCGCTGCTAAACGGTATTCCAGTAGAAGAAACAAGTTTTACTACGATTCATTGTGACAGGGATCTGCTGACAACTTTCAAATATGTTATCACGCTCGATGCCGATTCGGATCTCGTGAAGGATCATGCCGCCAAGCTTGTAGGCATGATCGATCATCCTCTGCACCGCGCCAGGATTGATCCTGCACGGAAAAATGTCCAAGAGGGCTATGGGATCATTCAGCCCATGGTCTTAAACCATATCCATGACAAGAATTCAGCTTTGTTTCCGAAGATATTTGGAAGAAGTACAGGTCTTGCAAACTATTCACTCGTCATATCGGACATCTATCAGGATCTGTTCGGAAAAGGATCCTTTGTCGGAAAGGGCATTTACAATGTACATGCGTTCCATGAGCTGCTTTATCGGAAAATACCTGAAAACCGGGTCTTAAGCCACGATCTGCTGGAAAGCTGCTATGTCACTACTGCTTTTGTCAGTACCGCAAATATCGTTGAAAGCTTCCCCGGCAGCTACATCTCTTACGCAAAACGCGAACACCGGTGGATTAGAGGTGATTGGCAGCTGCTGCCATTGCTTTTCAGAAAAGATTTAGGCCCACTATGTAAATGGAAAATCCTTGATACCCTGCGCATAAGCTTACTGCCTATTAACGGCCTGCTCCTTATCTTTCTGAATATTCTGCTCATACCCCGGATATACTGGCTTTGGCTGCCCATTATGTTCTACCGGGGCATCCTTGACCTCACGGTGCTTTACTGCGGGCTTATCCTATACAAAATCAGAAGACCCAGGCTTGCGCTCGTTTATTTCCATTTGCTCCGCGAAACCATAATAATTGTCATAAAAGCTTTTCTGGACATTGTGCTTATTCCGACCGAGGCTTTCAATGCCCTCGATGCGATCGTCAAAACCCTGTACCGCATGATGATCAGTAAAAAGCACCTGCTTATGTGGAACACTTCAGAAAATATTGAAAAATCGGCTGAAAGCACCGTGAAGTACTATTTTAAAAATTTTGGCACATCCTGTATCCTTTCCGCTGCCGGCCTTGCAGCGGCAATTGCAGTAAACGCGGGAAATACGGCAATAACAGCTGTATATGGTGCATTAATGGTCTTATGGGGAACAGCGTTCTATGCAGCTTATAGGATAAGCATGCGGCGGATAACACGAAATCCTGTAAGCCCCTCCGCTTATTCACTACTGAATGATGCCGCCCGGAGGATGTGGCGGTTTTTCCGAACCTTTGCAACGAAAGAAAACAACTGGCTTTGCCCTGATAACTACCAGATTGCGAGAACCGGGAGAACTACAGATAAAACCTCGCCGACAAACATCGGACTGCAGTTCCTTTCCATTCTTTCCGCGAGGGACTTTGGCTTTGAAACGCTTAGCACGGTCATTGACTATACAGAAAACCTAATATATACCGTGAATGTGCTCCCAAAGTGGAATGGACACCTTTTTAATTGGTATGATATAAAAACGCTTGCAGTACTGGAGCCCCGATATGTATCAACCGTGGACAGCGGTAATTTTTTCGGAGACCTCGTGGCATTAAAAAACGGGCTTTTGGAACAGAAAAACACAGCCATCCTAAATGAAGGCCTGCTTTGTGAACTGAGAATGCTCGCAATGCGTATCAATCCCCGGATGATTATAAACAGTAAAAATAAAACAGCAGGTGAATTCCTCGAGGATTTATCCGCGAACATAGCTGCCGTCAACGAAACGGATGTTGAGGATTCGGCAGATCATAGGGATTTTATCATGCTTGTTAAGCACTTTGCGGAGGAAGTGGAAAAATACGAACTGCAGAATAGACGCCTCGCCGATAAGATCACCCTGTCTGATCTGGCCGACAGCGACAATACGAATGCTATCAACACGATAAACAGGATTGCCGGCTTATGCGATACCATTGACAACATGCTCAAAAACGTCAGTTTCTTTGAACTATACAATAAAAAGAGAAATCTTTTCCATATTGGATATAATGCAACCACACAAGTAAAGGATCAGGGTTGTTATGACCTAATCGCTTCAGAATCACTGCTTACAAGCTACCTCGCAATAGCCAGAGGAGAAGTACCGCCAAAACACTGGCAAAAGCTTAGCCGTCCGCTTACGATGATCAGGGGGATTCCCGCCCATGTATCCTGGAGCGGTACGATGTTTGAATATCTCATGCCGAATCTGCTGCTTAAAGAGTACCCGGGTTCTGTTTTTGCGGATTCGTCGAGGGCTGCCGTCATACAGCAAATCAAGCATGCCAGGAGAATAGGAATTCCATGGGGTTTTTCCGAATCCCAATACCACCGGTTCGACATTAACTCAAATTACCAGTACCGTGCTTTCGGCGTACCCAAGCTTCGCCTGCAGCCATCATATATGGATTCCCGTGTAATTGCCCCTTATGCCGTTATGCTTGCGCTCGAATACGCAGGGGGTGAAGCCATACGAAACCTTCTTCGGATAAAGAAGCTTAAAGCATACGACAAATACGGGTTTTATGAAGCTATCGATTTTGATGCCCCGGATCCGATATATATGACGGATTATTGTATTGTCCGCTCCTTTATGGCGCACCACCTCGGTATGAGCCTTGTTGCAATCAATAACTGCCTCAATAACGGCATAATGCGTCAAAGATTCCATGCCGAGCCATTTGTGAAATCCTGTGAAACCATGCTTGAGGAAAAGCTGCAGACCTGGTTCATTTCCATCTCCAAAAAAGGATATACTCTTAACATCAGGAAACGGCCCCTTCAGGAAGACGATGTTTTATGCACGCGGCACATCAAATCCACCGCACCGCCGATACCTGTCGTCAACTACCTTTCAAACGGGAGCTATTCGTTGCTGATAACCTCTAACGGTGATGGATTCAGCACATGCGGCGACATGATTATTAACCGGTGGCGCCCGGATATTTACGCCCAGACAGGGCAATACATCTATGTGAAGGATGTTAAGTCCGGGAGATATTGGAGCGTCACATACAACCCAACAAAGGTCAAGGCTGATGAATACCAGGCAATTTTCTCACACCACCAGTCTGAATTTTTCAGAAAAGACGGGGATATTTCAACCTATACCATCGTGAGCCTATCCATTGAGCATGATTTGGAAATCAGGAAGGTGACGCTGAAAAATTACGGTGAAGAAGAAAAACAAATTGCACTCACGAGTTACGTGGAAGTGGTCGGAGACAGTTATGCCGCCGAATCGAGCCATCCTGCCTTTAACAAACTTTTTATTGAAAGCGAATATATTCGTGATAACGCCGTGTTTGTTTCCAGAAGGAGGAGTGACGGAGAAAATGAAAACCCATACATACTGCACATGGTCAGGACAGGAGAGTCATTGAAAAATATTGAATATGAGAATGACAGGGGGCGTTTTATCGGCAGAAACAACACCCTCGAAGCACCGGATGCAATTCGGGAAAGCACGTCTTTGTCCAATAGCGATGGTTTTTCCTGTGACCCGATTATGAGCCTGCGTACCTATGTCAATCTTGTTCCCGGCGGTGAGGCTGCAGTCACCTTCATCACGGGTATATGCAAAAACCGTGAAGAAATCCTCCGGTTAAGCGATGAATTCAGCATTGCATACCGGGTGGATGATGTCCTCGAAAGATTCAGGCTCCAAAGCATAATGGAACTAAAATACCTTGGTATTTCGGGACGACAGCTGAACGCGTTCCAAAACATTATCAGCCCTTTATTCTATCCGTCACGGTATTACAGGGGATCCACCGAGATCATACGGCGCAATTGGAAGGATCAGAATTCTCTCTGGCGGTACGGTATCTCGGGCGACAACCCAATAATGCTCATGATCGTCAACTCCGCGGAGGAAGCTGAAATCATCCGGGAGGTTCTGAAGCTGTATGAGTATTTGAGAATAAACCTCATTAAGGTTGATCTCGTGATCTTAAGTGAAGCAAAATACGGCTACATGCAGGAGCTTGATGACCTTATAAACAGCATGACCACTTCTTTGAAGATATATGACGACAAGGACAAACCCGGAATATTCCTTATCCATTCCTACCAGCTTGTGCCCGCAGAAGCGGATTTGCTGTATACCGTTGCCAAAGTCGTCTTTGACAAAAACACGGGAATATACTTCAGAAACACCATAGCCGATATGAAAAACATCCTTGCAGAAGGATATGTTTAACAGGAGGTAAGGAATTTTGTACAACGAGATACAAAAATTTATTTTTTTCAACGGTTATGGAGGATTCACGAGTGACGGGACGGAGTACGCGATTCTCCTCGATGGTGAAAACAGGCCTCCGGCGCCCTGGATCAATGTTATATCAAATGGAACCTTCGGCTTTACAATATCCGAGTCCGGTGCAGGTTATACGTGGGCATATAACAGCCGCGAAAACAAGCTTACGCCCTGGTCAAACGATCCGGTTCTCGACAGCTGTCCTGAAGTGATCTACATCCGGGATGAGGTTACCGGAAGAATCTTTACGCCCGTTTCCCTCGGCAGGAGGGATCGCGGCCTGTACAGTGTAAAGCATGGCTTTGGTTATACAAATTTCCATCATGATGAGGAAGGATTAGAGCAGCGGCTGACAGTATTCACTCCCGCAGAGGAACCGCTGAAGATCTGGGAGCTTGTACTCACAAACCATTCGGACAGATCGCGGCATCTAACACTAACGTATTATGTGGAGTGGACCCTCGGCGTCAACAGGGATCAGACCGGCGCATATATAATAACCGGATATGATAATGAAAATGAGTACTTGTACGCCAAAAACATATACAACTACAAATACCGGAAGCATCAGGCGTTTATTTTCTCAAATGAAACAATTATCGGTTATACGGGCAACCGGCAGGAGGTTCTTGGCCTGAAAGGATCTGTTTGCGATCCCCGGGGGCTCGGCGTTAAACTCTCCTGCAATACCGGTGCCTGTTATGACTCCTGCGGAGCGATACAAATTTCCGCCGTTATGGGTTCGGGTGAAAGCAAAGCCATTATATTCGGCCTTGGCTACAGCGACGATAAGAATGAGATACAAAGGCTCCTTACCAAATACAGAGATGCTGCAGTGCCGCGGCAGGAGCTTTCATTCGTGAAAGCATACTGGAAAAAAATTCTGGGTGCAGTACAAATCGAGACCTCCGATAAAGCCATCGACATTCTTGTCAACGGCTGGCTCCTGTATCAGACAATCTCCTGCAGAATTTTTGCAAGAACCGCCTTTTACCAGTGCGGCGGAGCATATGGCTTCAGGGATCAGCTGCAGGATGCCCTTGCCCTTGTTTATGCCCGTCCGGATATTCTTCGCGACCATATTAAACGCTCTTCCGAAAGGCAGTTCAGAGAAGGAGATGTACAGCATTGGTGGCACCCGCCCGAAGGGCTCGGAGTGCGGACAAGAATTTCCGACGACTTGCTGTGGCTGCCGTATGCGACGGCAGAATATGTCCGTTCTACCGGTGATTATTCGGTATTATTTGAAAAAACAATGTATATCGACGGACCGCAGCTTGAACAGGATCAACATGAGAATATGTTTCTGCCAAAACCATCCGATACGGAAGCGAGTATTTATGAACATTGCAAGAATGCGATCAAACATATCCGTTTTGGTGCTCACGGACTGCCATTAATTGGAGGAGGTGACTGGAATGACGGAATGAACAAGGTTGGCATTGGCGGGACTGGTGAAAGCGTTTGGCTCGGTTGGTTCATGATTGCACTCCTTGAGGATTTTATACCGTTGTGCCGGTATGCCGGTGATCAGCCTTTTGCCGATGAACTCGAACAGATGCGGGAAAACCTGATAAACAGCATTGAGGAACATGCATGGGATGGGGAATGGTACATCCGGGCTTTCTATGATGACGGGTCAAAACTGGGATCGAGGGATAACGATGAGTGCAGGATCGATTCAATTAGCCAGTCCTGGAGCATAATTTCGAAGGGCGCAAGGCCGGACAGGGCTATACGGGCTTTTCAATCGGCATGGAATCACCTGTTCCTAGAAAAAGACGGCATATCGCTGCTGTTAACTCCTCCCTTCAATAAAACCAGCAAAAATCCCGGATATATCAAAAAATACTACCCCGGCATAAGAGAAAACGGCGGGCAGTATACACATGGCGCTATATGGCTTGCAATTGCAGCTGTAATGATTGGTGATAAAAACAAAGCTTATAGTCTTTTTTCGGCACTAAATCCCATCCATCTCACGCGAAGCAGAAAGGATGTGCTGAAATATGAGAAGGAACCGTACGTTATGACCGCGGATATATCCTATAACGCTCCATATACGGGCAAAGGCGGGTGGAGTTGGTATACCGGTTCTGCGGGATGGATGTATCAGGGGCTTGTAAAATGGTTTCTGGGCTTGCATAAGCAGGCCAATCACCTTGTGATCGCCCCCGCAGTACCGAAAAGCTTTGGAGACTATAAGATCAGGTACAAGTACAAGTCCTCTGTATACAATATCGATGTTATACAAAAAAACAAAGCCGCTTCAGAAGAAAGCGGTAAAACAACAGACACTATACCTACCCACCCGGAAGCTTTAATTATTGACGGTGAATTGACAGAGGGGAACAGAATAAAACTTAAGGATGATGGTAAGCACCACCATATTATTGTTTGGCTGCAGCAATAATGCAGTGTTTTAACCGGGAAGCCCGCTGATGCTGCAGCTGCACAAACCGCGGCTGCAGCAATATTTCAATGTTTAACCGGGAAGCCCACTGATGCTGCAGCTGTACAAACCGACGACTGCAGCAGCATTGTAATGTTTTAATCTGACGACTTAGTAATTTCCCCAATTCAGGAAGGTATTTCAATAATAACAGGCAATATCATGGGTTTACGCTTTGTTTTCTGGTAAACATAAGAACCCAGTTCATCTTTTATGCTGTTTTTAATTGCATTATAGCTGTTTTTCTTTTTATTCATGCCTTTTTCTATGGATTCTTTGGCAATAACCCTCATTTCATCCATTAAAGTTTCTGCTTCCTTTACATAAACGAAACCACGCGATATCACATCCGGTTCACAGACTACTTTCCCTTTTGAATTCAATACTGCTACAACAACAATTAAACCATCTTCCGACAAGTGTTTTCTGTCCCTGAGGACAATATTACCTACATCACCAATGCCCAAACCATCAATAAGAATACTTCCTGATTGAACAGAACCGGTTATTTGGGCTTTTTTGCGTGATAGTTCAAGAACCTGCCCGTTTTCCATTAGAAATATATCCTGTTCGCTCATACCAAGGGACTGAGCAAGGTTCGAGTGCAGTTTAAGGTGCCGGAACTCACCATGTACAGGCATAAAATATTTCGGCTTTACTAAACGGTGCATGAGCTTTAGTTCTTCCTGCCTTGCATGCCCCGAAGATAATGGAAAGCAATTCAGGACCAAATGGATGGCGAGAACATGTTCAAAGCTTGGTATCAGGCTGCTTTACGCAAAGCCGTACTCGCCTGAAGCAACCGGAAAAATCGAGAAGTTCAACCAGACAGTTGGCTCCTTTCTCAGAGAAGCAGCGTTGAACAAGCCTCAGACGCTGGACCAATTCAATCGGTTGTTTAACATATGGTTGGAGGAATGCTATCAGAACAAGCCGCATTCTGCTCTGGAGAACGGACTGAGTCCGAACGCTGCTTACCAGAGAGATCGCAAGGCGTTAAAGTTCCTTGATCAGGATACAGTTGCAAAGGCTTTCCTTCACTGTGAGGAACGAAAGGTAGACAAAGCGGGCTGTATCAGCTTTGAAGGCAGAAAATATGAGGTAGGGCTTAACTTCATCGGCTGTACTGTTGATGTCGTTTACGACCCTGCAGATACTGAAGAGCTGGCAATTGAATACA
>JGI24503J29689_10059352_pt1 | contig 13461 bp, 6 predicted proteins | sample BioPla3RNA2_FD_29689 | JGI IMG/M metagenome (IMG submission 29689)
AAAAAATCTAAACTCCCAATTATGAATAGAATCAGAGACAGAGACTTGAAGACTTAGCCCAAATGCTTAGTGTACAGCTAGTACCAAATTGTTGAGGGGTTTTAGTCTAAAAGAAAAAGTCCCAAAAGCAGTCAAAAAAATATCAAAACCAAAAAAAATGAAGAAAACTAAAAGTCATTTATGGCCACTGTTTAATCAGTTAGTTGGTTTAAAACTGCTGGCGCTCCTTCTGCTTCTGACAGGAGGATCCTACATTTTTGCGCAAACGTCGCGCGTAGTGGAGGGTACAGTAGTTGACTCCAATAATGAACCGCTTTACGGAGTTGCTATTACAGTTAAGGACAAGCCTGGAGTAGGTGTAATTTCAGACCTCGATGGTCGCTTTAGTATCAGGCTTGAGCAAGAAGATACCGAATTGGTATTTACATTCCTTGGAATGACAACTCAAACTGTTAATGTTGCTAACCAGAACCGAATTTTTGTTACTATGGTTGAAGATGCTCAAATCTTCAGCGAGGTTGTTGTAGTAGGTTTTGGTCAACAAAAGAAGGAAAGTGTGGTCGGTGCGATTGCCCAGACCACTGCTAAAACGCTTGAACGCACTGGTGGTGTCTCCAGTTTGGGTCAGGCCTTGACCGGTAACCTTCCCGGTGTTGTTACAATGACCACTACAGGTCGTCCGGGTGAAGAAGATCCCGAAATTGTTATTCGTGGTGTGAGTACATGGAATGGTGGTGAACCTCTTGTCCTGGTTGACGGAATCGAGCGACCCATGAATAGCGTAGATATAAACTCAGTAGCCAGCATCTCTGTTTTGAAGGATGCTTCTGCTACTGCTGTTTTTGGTGTTCGTGGTGCAAACGGTGTTATTCTTATTACTACAAAGCGTGGTGAGGAAGGTCGTGCAAACATTGATGTGAATTATACATCTACATTCAAGACTTACTCAAAGCTTCCTCCTTTGATGGACTCATACGATGCTTTGTTGGTTCGTAACAAGGTAATTGAACACGAACTTCCATTTAAACCGGATGTTTGGTCATACTACCTGCCTTATGATAGAATACATAAGTATAGGTATCCTGCCAATCAGGCAGAATTTGAGCGTTATCCCAATGTAGACTGGATTGATGAGTTGCTTAAGGATTATGCAACATCTCATAACGCTAATGTTAGTGTTTCAGGTGGTACCAAGTATGTTAAGTATTATGTATCCCTCGACTATACTCACGAAGGTGACTTATATAAGAAGATTGAAAACAACAGAGGTTATGAAACCGGCTTTGGATATGACCGTGTTAACGTTCGTAGCAACCTTGACTTTGCTTTGACAAAGACTACAACCTTTAAGCTTAATCTTAGTGGTTCTCACGCTGTAAAGGAAGGTACCAACTACAACGAATATGAACACCTGGCATGGTCTGCATTCTATGGTATTGCTCCTGATGCTTTCCGTCCTAAGTACAGTGACGGAAGCTTTGGTTACTATCAACCAAACCCAACACAAGCGTCAACTAACTCAATGATGGACGTTAGTGTTAATGGTCATGGATATACCACAGACGAACGCCTAAATACAGACTTTGTACTTGAACAAGACCTTGGTTTTATCACAAAGGGACTTAGAGTTCATGCGCGTTTAGCATTTGACAACAGCTTCCAGGAAGTAAACCGTGGAGTTGACGATACAAATGACTGGGAAGATAATCCTCAAAAGTGGATTGATCCTGAAGATGGTACAGAGTATAGAAACGTTTCTCAAGATGGTAACTACAAGTTTGACTTTAAGAACAACAATGCCTGGAGGACTGGTGCAGGTAGCGTTAATACTGGAGAAAATTATCGTAGGATGAACTACTCAGGACAGATTGATTACAATAGAACTTTTGGTAGTCATACTATTGGAGCTATGGGTAACGCTAGCCGTGAGGAATATTCAAGAGGTAGTAACCTCCCGATTTATCGTGAAAACTGGGTGTTCCGTACAACCTATGATTATTTGAAGCGATACATGCTTGAGTACAATGGTGCATACAATGGATCTGAAAAGTTTGCATCCGAAAATCGCTTCGTATTCTTCCACTCCGGTGCTGTGGGTTGGATGCTTTCAGAAGAGCCATTATTCAAGAAATTGAATGCTAGTTGGGTGGATATGTTGAAGTTCAGGGTTTCTTATGGTCAGATTGGTGATGATAGAACAGGAGCCCCATGGCAAGAGTTTGATCCTAATTTAAGATGGTTGTATATGGACCGTTGGAGTTCAGGAGGCAGATTCCATCAAGGTCTGAATGGGGTAAACGGATCTGATAGTCCTTACGATTGGTATTATGAAGCTTCAATAGGTAACCCCAATATTCAATGGGAAGTTTCTACCAAACTTGACGTAGCTCTTGATTATGCATTCTTAGGTGGGGTATTCTCAGGCTCACTTGACTACTTCCAGGAAACAAGAACAGATATCTTGTTGGCCGGTACTGATCGAGCTGTCCCAAGTTACTTTGGTGCTACACCTCCACGTGTAAATATGGGTGAAGTTGAGAAAAAAGGTTATGAGTTGGAATTAAGGTGGAACAAAAAACTTGGTTCTGACTGGCGTCTTTGGGGTAATGTATTCTATACTCACGCAGAAAACAAGATTGTTGAACGTGATGATCCAACCCTACTTCCAGAATACCAAAAGTTGGCAAAGAAGGCAATTGGTCAGACACGTGCTTATGTAGATTACGGTTATTTTAATAACTGGGATGAACTTTACGGTTCGACTCCACATGATGCACTTGATGCTGAAAGAATGCCAGGTAACTATATTATTCTGGACTATGATGCTGACGGTGTAATTACAAGCTTTGATGAAATTCCATATGGATTCTCCAATGTACCGGAGAACACTACAAACTTCCAATTTGGTTTGGATTACAAGGGCTTTAGTGGCTTTGTTCAATTCTACGGAGCTTCTAACGTAACACGTTATGTTGGTTTGGGAGGCCTCGGTGGTGTACGTAATACCGTATTTGATGAAGGAAGCTATTGGTCAAAGGAAAATGTTAATGCAGACGTTCCACTTCCAAGATGGCAGGTTCAGGCTAGTCCATATACAAATGGAACCCGCTTCCTGTTTGACGGATCTTATTTGCGTCTTAAGTATGCTGAGTTATCATACACCTTCTCAAAACAAGCATTTATGCAGCGTCTGGGACTAAGCTCACTGAAGGTGTTTGTTAACGGTAACAACCTGTATCTGTGGACAGATATGCCGGATGACCGTGAATCTAACACAGGTGGCTGGAGTGCTTATCCTACACAGAAGCGTTATAGCGTTGGTTTAAGATTATCATTATAATTGAAGGCAATGAAGAAAAATATAGTTAAATATCTATATGGTATAGCTGTAACACTCGTTGTGGGTGTTAGTGCTTGTACAGACTATCTGGACAAGGCACCTGAATCAGTTATTGCCCCGGAAGATGCGTTCAAGAACTTCCGTAATTTTCAGGGGTTTGTTGAACGTATGTACAATTTGAACCCTGATCTTGCCAAGCATTATTGGGTTAGTTCATTTAACTGGGGAGAAGATGAAGTCATTACAATTGGTAATGGTGAATATCTGATGGGTCACAGTATTGATAGAGGTAACTATCGTGACCATATCGGTAAGGGAGATTGCTTCCTTGACAGAAACTGGAGTGCTGAAGGTGACCGCTTTGCAAAATCTATTTGGGGAGGTGGATGGCATGGTATAAGAACAGCCAATCTTGGTCTGCAGGCTCTTGAAAATGGTTTGTTAATTGACGCCACTCAGGAGGAGAGAGATCTTATTGAAGGCCAACTTTACTTCCTAAGAGGATGGTTCTATTTCCAAATCACTCAGTATTGGGGAGGAATGCCTTATGTTGAAACAGTTCTTCCAAGTGATCAGCCATTACGTTTGCCTCGTGAGTCATACAGGGAGAACGCTTTAAAGATGGCCGCTGATTTCCAGAAAGCTGCTGAACTATTACCAATAAACTGGGACAATACAGGTGCCGGTAGTGTTACTTATGGTAATAACGAGCTGCGTGCCAATAAAATCTGGGCTATGGCTATGTTGGGTAAGACATATCTATACGCAGCTAGTCCATTGATGGCAGGTAAAACTACAAATGCTCTGCAGGATGGATCATATGATGTAGAGTTTGCAAAACTTGCTGCAGATGCTTTGGGTGAAGTTCTTGCTTTGGTTGAAAGTGGTCAGACACAATATGAGTTAGCTTCATTTGACAAGTATTCAAACTTATTTTATACAAATGATCAGGGATGGAGAATGCCTGGTGAAAAAGAGGCGATTATCAGAAGCCCAACCTATGGTGCTGATTCATACTGGAGACAGATGAACTCATATCAATATCAGAAGATTTCTGAAGGTGACGGTATCGTTCTAGCTCCTGCTGCCAACTATGTAAACTATTTTGGTATGGCTAGCGGACTCCCGTTGGATCACCCTGATACTGATTTTGATCCTGAGTACCCATGGAAGAATAGAGACCCTAGATTTTACAAGAACTTTGTATATGATGGTGTAAAGGTTATTACAAATGCAACTGACTCATTGAGTAAAGAGCACCAATATGCTCACTTATATACAAATGGTAACTATATTGATCCACAAATCGGAAGTAGGACAGGCTATTTGAACTATAAGTTTATTCCTCTTACTGCAAACAATTTTGATTCAGGCATTGGCTATAGCCATGGTAGTCACTTGCATTTGTCATGGATGCGTCTTGCTGATGTTTACTTAATGTATGCCGAAGCTGCTGCTCAGGGATATGGTGGAGCAAATGGAAAATCTCCTAAGTTTTCAAAAACAGCCGTTGAGGCAATAAATACAATTAGAGCACGTGCTGATGTTGGTGAAGTACATAGTTCACTAACCGGATCTTTAAGCACTTTTATGAAAGAGCTGATTCGTGAGCGTGCTGTAGAGCTTTCATTTGAAGGACATCGTTTTAATGACCTTCGCCGTTGGCGCTTGTTAACAGTTTATCCTTATAATATTAAGACCAGACAGCTGTTTGACAGGGCTGAGCCGCTTGACAAAGATGTTGATCCAAGGGAAAACCAAGTCGTAGGTTGGGATGAAGAAACTATTATAACTCGCAATTTGATTGAGAGACATTACTGGCTTCCCATCAAGACATCTGACGTTAGCATGTACGAAGGGTTCGATCAAAACCCGGGTTGGTAAAATCTAGAGAATATAAAATAGACTAAAAATGAAACATATATTTAATGGTCTTGCAATATGTATCGGGCTATCTTTTAATATTCTTCAGCTATCTGCGCAGGTTAATGAAATAGATTCTGAAGAATTGAATAGCGATACAGTTGGAAAAAAAGTCGAGGTTGCATTTCGGACGATAGATGAGAAAGACCTTATGGGAGGTATTTCTGTTATCGATGTTGACGAAATGACTAAGAAGGCTTATACATTAAACAGTTTTGCTCTTGTTGAAAACCTTGTAGGAGGTATTAACGGCAATATCTGGGGAATGAATGAAATGTTGGTTGTAGTTGATGGTATGGTTCGTGACGCCGACAATGTACTTCCTACTGAAATTGATCAGATTACCATTTTAAAGGGTGTATCAGCTGTAGCTCTATATGGTAGTAAGGCTGCCAAGGGTGTAGTGATGATTACAACCAAGCGTGGTACTGTCAGTGATCCAACAATTAGTGTTCGTGTTAATACTGGTGTTCACGTACCCAAGTCTTTTCCTAAATACCTGGGAGCAGCTGAGTATATGACACTGTACAACGAAGCAATGGTAAATGATGGTAAGGATCCTATGTATTCTCAGGAAGATATTTACTTTACTTCTCTTGGAACTAATCCGTATCGTTATCCTGACTTGAATATGTACTCTTCTGAATTCCTGAAGGACATGTATAATCGTTCAGAAGGTATTGCTGAAATAACAGGTGGTAATGAAAGAGTTCAGTACTATACATCTGCAGGATATTATCGCGAAGGAACATTACTTGATGTAGGTAATGCTGCTGATGACAATGTAAACAGGTTCTTTGCCCGTGGTAATATTGATATGAAGTTGCATGAGAACATTAAGGTGAAGACCGACGCCAATGTAACTTTCTATAATTCAAAAGCTGCCAGAACCAGTTGGTGGAGTAATGCTGCCTCTCTTCGTCCGAATAGGGTAGCTCCATTGATTCCACTTTCCATGCTTGATGAAAATGACCGTCCGTCATGGGATGCAGTAAATGCAAGTGGTAATATCATTGATGGTAAGTATTTCCTCGGTGGTACTCAGCAGCAAACAACTAACCCTATTGCTGCTGCTTATGCTGCAGGTGAAGCTACCTATGTTAGCCGTCAGTTCCAGTTTAATACCGGATTTGACTTTAACCTACGTTCAATTCTGGACGGTTTATTCTTTAGGGCTAAATATGGCATCGACTACGCTACTATTTATGAGCAGGCATATGAAAATACCTATGCTGTATATGCTCCTTCATGGAATAATTATGGTGGAGTGGACAGAATAAGTAGTTTGGCTATTTATGGAGTTGACAGAAAGGCTGATACTGAGCGTATTAATTATCAAACATATCGTTATACTTATAACTTTAACGGACAGTTTGACTATAGCAAGACATTAAACGATCAGCACAATATCTTTGCGATGGTAGTTGCGAATGCATGGCAAAGGACATTTAGCGGTGAATATCACAGACTGTCAAATGCAAACCTTGGAATGCAATTAGCATACAACCTTTCACACAAGTACTATGTTGACTTTAGCGCAGCGCTACCTTATTCAGCTAAATTTCCAAATGACAACAGACTTGGATTTTCTCCGACTGCAACATTGGGCTGGCGTCCAGCTAATGAAGCCTTCTTGAGTGAGTCCGCTTTTGATGATTTGATGCTGACTGTTTCAGGTGGTATAATTAGCCACGATATAGATATCAACTCAGATAATAATGAGATGGGTTATTATCTGTACAAGCAAGTTGTTCAAAGAGGAGGATGGTATAGCTGGGGTGACCTTGGAGGTGAAGCTGCAACAGAGTTTCAGCGTGGAGAAAACCCGGATCTGACTTATATAAAACGTAAGGAGTTGAATGTCGGTCTGCGTGGTTCACTCTGGGAGAAAGCTCTGAGCTTTGACTTCAACTATTTTGTTGGTAAGATGGATGGAAATATCACATTACCACATTCTAAGTATCCCAACTACTTTACACAGGTTGGATATCCTACTTCATCAATTCTACCATATCTGAATTATAATATTGATGATCGTTCAGGATTTGACTTCAGTGTATATGTTAATAAGAGTGTTGGTGAACTTGATATGACACTTGGAGTAAGTGGAATGCACTCAGTGGTTGAGGCTGCCAGAAGAGACGAAAACATAGCATATGATTATCAAACCGCTGTTGGTCGTCATGTTAATGGTTTGTGGGGATTGGAAGCTATAGGTTTCTTCAATAGTCAAGAAGAAATCGAAGAAGCCCCAACTCAGATCTTTGGTGGTGTAATCCGTCCCGGTGATATCCGTTATAAGGACCAAAATGGTGATGGTATTATCGACAACAATGACGAGGTTTATCTTGGCCGTTGGGATACTCCAACACGTTTAGGAATTAACTTTACTGCAAAATATCGCAATTTCACATTCTTTGCTATGGCTGACGGATTCTTTGGTGGCAAAGGATTTAAGAGTGGTTCTTACTACTGGATACACGGTGATTCAAAATATAGTGAAGTAGTACGTGGACGTTGGACCGAAGCGACAAAAGATGTTGCAACATATCCAAGACTAACAACTGAAACTGGTGCAAACAACTTCCGTAATTCGGATTTCTGGTTATATAAAACCGATAGGGTTAACCTATCTATGGTTCAGTTGAGCTATCAGATCCCCGAAACAGTTTTCCAAGGAACATTTGTTAATGGTCTAAGTGTGTACGTGAGTGCATACGACCTTTTGACTATCTCAAAGGAACGTGAGCATCTTGAAAGAAATGTCGGAAGTGCACCTCAGACTCGTTTCTTCAATATTGGTCTAAAGGGTAGCTTTTAACGGTGTATTCAGTATAAAACGTATATAGTTATGAAAAAAATAATAAAATCATCTATAATTACGCTGTTTGCTTTGTCACTTGTTTTCTCTACCGGGTGCGAGGATTTATTTGAGCCGGCTATTGAAAACCACAAAGTAGGCGAAGACCTGAAGGAGATGCCTTCTTGGGCATTGGGACTACTAGGTCATGCGTATATCGGTAATCCTCTTGGATCATGGTCATTTAATGACGTGGCTACTGATGACGCTGTATCAAACCTGCCGAGCAACAATTATCGACTGATGAGCACAGGTGCCTGGAGTGCAACATATAATCCAATGGACAGATGGCAGTATCTTCGTGCTTCATGGCAATATCTGAATCAGTTTTTGGCTATTGTTGATGATGTACATTGGGCAGATGATCCTCTAGCATCTCAATTGTTCAAAGAGCGCTTTAAAGGAGATGCTTATGGTATGCGTGCACTTTATATGTACCACTTATTGCTGCACCATGCAGGCCCATCTGCAGAAGACGGTAAGTTATTAGGTATTCCAATTGTAACTGAACCAGAAGATCTATATAACTCTGAGTTCAATGTTCCAAGGGATTCTTTTGAGGATTGCATAAAGAGACTTTTTGCTGATGTTGATTCAGCAATCCTTTATTTGCCAGAAGACTTTGGTAATGTTAAGGAGGATGTTGACGTTCCTGCAAAGTATAGAGATCGTGGAATCAAAGCCGACGTATACACAAGAATATTTGGAGACAACGTCAAGAACAGGATGAGTCCTAAAATTGCAAGAGCAATTCGTGCTCAGGCTGCCTTACTAGCTGCTAGTCCTGCATATTCTGAAGGTTCAGGTATTGATTGGGAAGATGCTGCTAATTATATGGCTGAGGCTTTAATTACTGGTTTAGGCTCAGATCCTGTTGGAAATATTGACCGCAGTGGAGGTGAATGGTATAAGGATAATAATGCCATCAAGGATCTTAAGGCTGGTGAGAATCCCAAGGAAATCCTTTGGAGAAGTAATAAGGAGGAAAATGCAAATCTGGAGCGTGACAACTATCCTCCAACATTATTTGGTAGTGGTAGAATCAATCCTACGCAAAACCTGGTTGATGCATTCCCAACTATTAATGGTTACCCTATTAACCATGCCAGTTCCAATTACGATCCCAACAATCCATATGAAAATAGGGATCCTCGTTTAAGCAGGTATATCATTTATAATGGAAGTAAAGCAGGTAAGGATAATACAGTTATCAACACCAGCGCTGATTCTCCTGATAATAATGGTATTAATAAGATTGAGACTTCTACCAGAACAGGGTATTATCTGAGGAAGCTTATGAATCCTGTTGTTAATGCCAATCCAAGTGCAACCAATAATGGATGGAGGTACAAACCGTTCATTCGTTACACTGAACTATTCTTAGGTTATGCAGAAGCTGCAAATGAAGCATGGGGCCCAACATCAGATCCAAATGGACATGGTTTTACTGCTTATGATGTAGTTAAGGCTATTCGTGAAAGGGCTGGTATTACCGAAGGTGATGTATATCTTGAATCCATTAAGGATGACAAAGATGCTATGCGTGAATTGATTCGTAATGAGCGTCGTTTAGAGCTTTGTTTTGAAGGATTCCGTTTCTGGGATTTGCGTCGTTGGAAGGTGCCAATGGAAAAACTGACTGAAACTGCAAAGGGTGTTAGGATTTCCGGTACTACCTATGAAGTAATCGATGTTGAACATCGCGCATACAAGGAACATATGTATTACGGACCCATTCCCTTTGGTGAGGTTAACAAATTCAGTGAACTGGTTCAAAATAGAGGATGGTAGCCATGAATAAAATAAGACTGAAAATGAAAAGGATATTATTTATAGCATTTATTACGGCGTTAGTAAGCAGTGTGTTTACTTCCTGCGAGAATGGAGATTGGGAATTCCCCGATTTCGACTATTCCACCGTATATTTTGCCTATCAGAGTCCTGTACGTACAGTTGTTCTGGGCGAGGATGTTTATGACACCAGCCTTGACAATGAACATAAGGTTCAGATAATGGCTACTATGGGTGGTGTATATGCTAACAAGAAGAATGTTGAAATTGGCATAGAGGTTGACAATTCATTAGTTGACGGATTAATATTCAAGAAGAATGCGGATGCTGATCCGGATATGCCTGTATTGGCTATGCCTGAGACCTATTACACGCTTTCAAGTGATAAAATTGTTATTAAAAAGGGATCAGTTATAGGTGGAGTTACTGTTCAGCTAACAGATGCATTCTTCGCTGATCCGAAGGCATTGACAACAAATTATGTAATTCCGATTGTAATGACGGATGTTGTTAATGCTGATTCAATACTTTCAGGTAAGGCATTGGTTGAAAATCCAAGTCGTACCAGACCATCAGATTGGGACGTGCTTCCTAAAGATTACATCCTGTATGCAGTGAAGTACATCAATCAGTATGATGCAAACTATCTGCGCAGGGGCAAAGATGTTATTACTCCTGCTGGAGGACAACCTGTTACCTTGACAAGACAGGCTGACTATGTTGAAAGAGACGAAGTTGTTGACAAAATCACTACCAGAAGCCTCAATAGTATCGCATGGGAATTTACCGGTCGTGATCACAATGACGAAGCTCATTCATGTACCCTAATATTGACATTTAATGCTCAGGGTGAGTGTACTGTCACATCAGAAACTCCAGGTATTACCGCAACAGGTACGGGTCGTTATGTTGAAAAAGGTGAAAAGAACAGCTGGGGTCGTCAGGATAGGGATGCACTTTATCTTGATTACACCATCGAGTTTGCTGATGTCACCTTTGAAATTGAAGATACGCTTGTGGTTCGTGACAGGGGTGTGAAATCTGAGTGGTTTGACACACAAATAATAGAATAAGCTTAAATCCAGAAAAATGAAACATACAATTAATATCTTAGGTGCTTTCATCTTATTATTGATGTTTGCAGTTTCATGTGCGGATGATTCCATTGATAGTATTCTTGTTGATAAGCCAGGAACAGTTGCTGAACTGGAGTATCTTAACGATTACGATGCTTTGAAATCATACATTGATAGAGACGCAAATCCCAATTTTAAGTTGGGGGCTGGAGTTACTGTGAGTGATTATATTCAAAAAGGTAGTTACTACCGTTGGATTAACGAAAACTTTGATATGATTACTGCCGGTAATGCTATGAAATATGCTTCTGTGGTTGGAGATAACGGTGCCATGAACTTTGGTACTGTTATGCAATTTGTTAGTGCGGCTAAAGAGGCGGGTATTGAAATTTATGGTCATACTCTACTATGGCATGCGCAACAAAACACGAAGTATCTTAATTCACTAATAGCTGACAGAGAGATTCCTGTGGATCCTGATGCAAAACTGGATGTACTGGATAAGCAAACAGACTTTTCTACTATGACTGAATTCCCATTTTATGTAATGGGTTATAAACCTGATATTATTGACGGAGTGCTTGTTAGTAATCATCCCGGTGAATGGTATCAGTATTTCGTAGTAGATGGTATCTCTACTGTTCCAGGCAGGGAATATAAAGTCACAGCCCTGATGAAATCATCTAAAGAGGGAACATTCAATGTGCAGATGGGTAACTGGGGAGCTACTACCGAGATACCTATAATGGTTAGTACTGAATGGGAAGAGCAATCAGTTACATTCAATACCATTACAACTGAATCTTCGTTTGTTGTCTTTCAACCTGGTGGTTTTGATGGTGAGCTTCAAATAAAGTGGGTTAAAGTAAGTCACTCAGAAGCTCCCTCGGTAGTTTACTACGTCAACCAACTTGAGAACAGTGAAATGCTGGTTGGCGGTTCAATGGATAACTTCATTGTTCGCGAGAGTGGTAAAGCTGATGTTCCCGGTACTATTCTCGAAGGCGAGGGTCCTGATGGAATGAATGCGATTAAGATCACTTCCATTGCAGATCCTGCAAATTCTTGGGACACGCAGTTCTTTATTTACACACCCGACAAGACATGGGAAGCAGGTGAAAAGTATAGAATTTCTTTCTGGTACAAAGCTTCTGCTGCAGCCGCTTCTGAGACACAATGTCATGGAGAACCGGGCGGTTACAAGCACTATGCCATGCTTCCGCAAAATCCGCAATTCACAACTGAGTGGCAGCATTATGAAGCCACGAGCTCCATTCCTGCTCAGGGCGATGGTATGATGAGTATCGCTTTCAACCTTAATGTGAGTGCAGAGCAGGTTACTTACTACTTTGCGAACATCGTTTGGGAGACTGAAGAAAGTGGTAATAAAATTCCTTTAACTCCTGAAGAAAAGGCTGATACTCTATCATGGGCTCTTGAAAACTGGATCTCAGGTATGATGACAGCTACTGATGGTTATGTCAAGCATTGGGATGTTGTAAATGAACCGGTTTCTGGTGCTGATACAGATGGTGATGGATTCTATGACCTGTGGGCAGCTAAGAATGTATCTGCTGATGATGCCAAGAATAACTTCTATTGGGGTGATTATTTGGGCGATGACTATGTACGTCTGGCTGTAAAACTTGCACGTCAGTATGGTCCTGCTGATATGAAGCTTTTTGTCAATGACTACAATCTGGAGTCAGACTGGGATGACAATCATAAGCTTAAGAGTCTGATCCACTGGATTGAAAGATGGGAATCAGACGGGGAGACTGTTATCGATGGTATCGGTACACAAATGCACATCTCTTACTATATGGATCCAGAAAAGCAGGCAAGCAAGGAAGCTCATATCGTTAAGATGTTTGAGCTAATGGCTGAAACCGGAAAGCTTGTTAGAATTACTGAACTTGACATGGGTATCGTAGTAGATGCTACAGGTACAACACTCAAATCTGGTGAACTTACAGAGCAACATCACAGACTAATGAGTGATTACTATAATTTTATTCTCACTAAGTATTTTGAGATTATCCCAGCTGATCAACGTGCAGGTATTACATTGTGGTGTCCAATTGACAGTCCTGCTAGTTCTTCATGGAGAGGTGGCGAGCCGACTGGTCTCTGGTCACAAAATACCAAGCGTAAGCACACATATGCAGGTTTTGCTGACGGGCTGGCCGGAAAGTAATTAAGTATTTGCTTTCCGAAAGGGGCAAGGGATACCAGTGCCTTGCCCCTTTTTTTGTGTGCCGTGCATGGTAAATAACTTGGTGGTGCAAGTCCACTATGGGGGTCCATAATCGCCAACCATTAGCTAAGGACAAGGGTGTCCATCGCGAGGTGGAATCTGAAGGAAGTCTACGGCAAAATCCTGCCCCGAGGAACACGAATCATATCAGGCACAACCGGTGGGATGAGACTGCAAAACAAGTCAAAGTCCAAAGATTATGCGGACACCGGAG
>JGI24503J29689_10016483_pt1 | contig 13416 bp, 12 predicted proteins | sample BioPla3RNA2_FD_29689 | JGI IMG/M metagenome (IMG submission 29689)
TGAAGATTTTCCAAATAGTGGAGACTCAGAGGAGTCACCGCAGGCCGAAGATCCGACTATCCTGCCCTTTTCAGAGGTGATCAGGTTTCACGGGCACCTCTGTCCTGGGGTAACCCTCGGCTACTGTGCATCAAAGATAGCGCTCAAGGAGCTCCGTGCAGGCCGGGATGTGGATGAACAGCTGGTCGCCATCGTCGAGAACGACGCATGCGGCATCGACGCCATACAGGCGGTCACCGGCTGCACGCTCGGCAAGGGCAACCTGATCTACCGCGATTATGGGAAGCACGTCTACACCTTCATCAACCGGGTGACGGGGGATGCCATCCGGGTATCCCTGAAGGATAGGGAGATCGATGACTCACAAAAAGCCCTTCAGACCAGAGTCAGGGAGGGCACGGCATCTCAAGACGACAGACTGGCACTAAAGAAACTCCAACAGGAAAATCTCGATAAAATGCTGGCTGCCCCCCCGGAGAACTACTTCCACGTGAAGCATGTCAGAGTCGAGATCCCTGAGAAAGCGAGGCTTTTTGGCTCTGTAAAATGCTCAAAATGCGGGGAGATGACCGCCGAGTCCCGGGCCCGGGTGCAGAACGGAAATTTTGTCTGCATCCCCTGTTTTGACGAATACACACGCGGATGGTGAGAAGTCGCCGGCACTCACTCTTTTTCATGAGGGAAAAACATGAAGAAAATCGGTTTACTCGCAGTATCGCTTGCACTTATCTGTATCGCGGCAGGAATCGCCGGATGCACAACGCAGAACATCACCGGGTCTGCCGGCGCTGACCAGGCGGACGTCATCCGCCTCGCCGGCGGGGACTATGGATACCCCCAGCCGTTCACCATCTACCCACGGGGACCGGGCTCCTCGAAGGTGAGGATGATCTTTGACAGCCTCATCGAGAAGGACGAAGAGGGTCTCATACCATGGCTCGCCGAGACCTGGGATATCAGCCCTGATGGCAGGGAGTACACGTTCCACCTCCGAAAAGGCGTCAGATGGCATGATGGGACCCCCTTTACCGCTCGAGATGTCAAGTTCACCCATGACTACGAATTGAAGCACGTTCCTGTAGCCGGGGGAATCGAGGCCGGCATCATCGATCATGTCCAGGTAGTCGATGACCACACGGTCAGATTTGTACTGAAAGAGCCCGTCGCGACGTTCCTCTACAAGATGCAGGGCTTCATGATCGTACCGGAACATATCTACAGCACCGTCTCGGATCCAGCGGGCTTCCTCGCCCCCAAGGCCGTCACCGGCACAGGTCCATACAGACTCTCTGAGTACAACAAAGAACATGGTTCATACCAGTTCGTCGCAGACGCCGAGTTCTGGGGACCCAGACCCATGATCCGGGTTGTGGAGTTCGTCCCGATCAGCGATGCACTCATATCGTTTGAACAGGGGGAGATCGATTTTGCCGGAGTCACCCCGGATACGCTTGACCGGGTCAGATCCAACCCGGATGTCAGGATCGTACAGCAACCCGCCTTCTGGGCATATGAGTTCTACTTCAACGCGAAGAAGCGCCCCGAGCTGGGTGATAAGAGGATACGTCAGGCGTTTGCATATGCCATCGACCGCAACGAACTGGTCGAGAAGGTGCAGCGGGGGGCCGGGAAGCCCGGCAACATGGGCATACTGCCCGACGATCACATCTGGTACAACCCGGACCAGCCGGCATACGCCTTTGATGCCGCAAAGGCAAGGGCGCTACTCAACGAAGCCGGGTGGAAGGACACCGATGGCGACGGCATCCGCGACAAGGACGGAGTGAAGCTCTCCTACACGCTCAGCCTCGGGAGCGACGAGGTCCGGATCGGTGAGCTGATCAAAGCGCGGCTCAGAGATGTGGGAATTGACATCCAGGTCAGGGCCCTTGAAGGCAGATCGCGGGATGCGAACCTGAAGAGCGGCGACTATGAGCTCCTCATATCGGGCTTTGGAGGATGGGGATCTGATGCAGACTACCTCCGCACACGATACTCAAACGCTGTGACCGGATCGACCAGCAGCGTGGCCTCGGGGGCCGCGGTGTACGGTTACAACAACGAGGCTTTAAACGCCCTCGCCGCCCGGGAGATGAGCGAACTGGATGATACAAAGCGAAAGGAGATCGTCTTTGATATGCAGCAGGTACTTGCAGAGGACGTCCCGACGATACCACTCTACTACACCACCAGCTACGACGCGTGGTACATCTCGCGGTATGACGACTGGATGAACATGTTCGACCACCACGCAAGGACTCACAGCAAACTGACCTACCTGGAGAGGACCGGAATTGCAGCAAGAAGATAACGTTGGGTGTTGGGTCGAGCACTGGAATTCATCGGCGGACCCGACCGGGCGGGTCACAGACGGCGTCCCCGGAGAGGTTAGGGAGCAGAAGGTCGCCCGGGTTCTCGAACTTCCGGAGGAAACCGGCTTCCCCGACGTAGCAGTCCTCGACATCTCCGGGGGGATGCTCTATCCGTTCATGTACCCCTCCGCCAGGGGAAGCCGGCCACTGATCCGATCCGACCACACCGTCAGGGATACGGAGCAGGACTGGACCGGGGCGGCGGAGAGGACGATCAGTGAGGAGGAGAAGGCAGAGATCAGGGATGCCTCACCGAACGGCAGGTATCGCTCTGTGTCTGATATGTACACCGACATGACGGTCTGGATGGTTTCCGGGCGATGAGAGACAACCGGGCGATCATCTCCAGGTTCCTGCTGACGCTGATGATACTGCTCGCGATAAACTTCTTCCTGCCCCGTATGATGCCCGGAGACCCGTTCTCGCTGACATCATCTGATGTGCAGGGAGAGGATATCGTGATCATGACCGAGGCTCAACGCGCGTATTACATGGAGTACTACGGGCTGGACCGGCCTTTGCATGAACAGTTCATCATCTACCTGAAGAACCTGGCAGGCGGCGATCTCGGCAAGAGTATCAGCAACAAGATGGCGGTAGGCGACATGATCCGGATCCACCTCCCCTGGACCATCCTCATAGTCTTTGGCGCCACGGTCATAAGCACGATCGTCGGCGTGCTGCTCGGGACGCTCTCCGCCCGGAACCAAAAGAAGGGGGTCGACCGGTTCATGATGGCAGGGCTGATCGCGTTTGCGGAGATCCCATCCTTCCTCCTCGGCCTCATCCTCCTCCTGATATTCGTCGTCCAGCTGAGACTCTTTCCCATAGCAGGCGCCGTCACGCCGTTCGCAGACTATGGGAGCGTATGGAGTATGGCCGGAGACGTCGCCTACCATGCGGTCCTCCCCGTCCTCACCCTCTCCCTCACCCAGCTCACCGGTGTCTACCTCCTCACGAGAAACACCCTGATCACCGTGACCACGAAAGACTACATCCGCACGGCGCGTGCCAAGGGGCTCGGGGAACGGGTCGTCTGGACGCGGCACGCCCTCAGGAACGCTCTGCTCCCTGTGGTGACCCGGACGGGCTTTATGATCGGCGCCCTGATGGGGGGCTCTGTGCTTGTGGAGACCGTCTTCAGCTACCCCGGTCTCGGCATGACCCTCCGGTCCGCCGTGATCGCGAGAGACTATCCCCTGATCCAGGGCATCCTCCTGGTGATAGCGGTATCGATCCTGATCTGTAACCTCGCCGTCGACCTGATCTACAAGCGGCTCGATCCGAGGGTGGTTATTTAGGAGAAATGGGGCATGTTCGCTGATGACGAGACCAGATCGACGTTTCCCGGGTTGTTATCCGACCTGCAGGCAGCACTCGATCGCATCAGGGCAGGCATCGCAAAGTTCAGCATCGAGGGAAAGATCGGTCTATTTGGGCTCTGCATATTCGTCGTGATGGCGCTCTTTGCGCCGATGATATCCGGGCACCCGCCCGATGAGATCACCGGCGACTCACTTGAACGCCCCGGGGCCGAGCATATCCTCGGCACCGATGAGCTGGGTATGGATATCTGGGCGCAGATCTGTTACGGAGCGAGGATGAGCCTCCTCATAGGCCTTGTCGTGGCCTCTGTTGCCGGGTTTGGTGGGGGGGCCATCGGTATACTCGCTGCCTACAGGGGCGGTCTTGCCGACCAGATCCTCATGCGGGTGATCGATGTCACCATGGCCCTGCCCAGCCTGCCGCTCCTCATCGTCATATCCGCCTTCATGGGGCCGAGTATCGCAAACGTCATCTTCATCCTCATACTCTTTGGCTGGGCACGACCGGCCCGCATCGCCCGGTCTCAGACGCTCTCGGTAAAGACCCATGCCTACATCGTCGCTGCCCGCAACTACGGGGCAGGTTCCTGGTACCTGCTCCGGAGGCACATATTCCCTGAGGTGCTCCCGATACTCTTTGTCCTTGTCATCGGGATAACCTCGCATGCGATCGTCGCTGAAGCGGGGCTTGCGTTCCTGGGCCTCGGCGACCCGACATCCAAGAGCTGGGGGATGATGCTCAACTACGCGACCAGTTTCCGATCGATATACTTCACGCCCTACTGGCAGTGGTGGCTCATCCCGCCGCTCGTGGCGCTCATCGCTCTGCTCCTCTGCCTTGCGTTCATCGGTCGGGACCTCGAGCGGGTGCTTGATCCGAAGCTTCGGGCAAGGAGGGGTGCAGAATGACCATACTTACGATAGATGACCTGAGGTGCCACTACTCGACCGACGGCAGCGTTGTGAAGGCCGTCGATGGTATCTCATTTGGGCTGGAGGAGGGTGAGATCGTCGGACTCATCGGCGAGTCCGGGAGCGGGAAGACGACGATCGCACTCTCCATCATGGGACTGTTACCGGAGAGCGCGAGGCAGTCCGGTGAAATTTCGTACCGTGGGATCGATCTCTCGGCGTTGCCGGAAGATGAGATGAACACGTTCCGGTGGACGGATATCGCTATCGTGTTCCAGAACAGTCTTGAAGTCCTCAACCCCGTCATGAGGATCGGGGTGCAGGTCTGTGAGCCCATGATCCGGCGAAAGGGTATGGGGTCCGGAGAGGCTGAGGCGCGTTGTGCAGAACTCTTTGAGATGGTGGGGCTTGACCCGATCTGGATGGATGCCTACCCGCACCAGCTCTCAGGGGGGATGAGGCAACGTGTCCTGCTCGCCATGGCCCTCTCCTGTGACCCGAAGGTGTTGATCCTCGATGAGGTCACCTCCGCGCTCGATGCGTTCACGCGGAAGGAGATACGGGATCTGCTCCTGGACCTGCAGAGGACTCGAGGGTACAGCATGATCACGATATCGCACGATATTGCGTTCGTCTCCTCCATGGCCTCACGTATGATGGTGCTCTATGCCGGCAGGGTCGTGGAGGTAGGACCGACCCGTGACGTCATCACCGCTCCACGCCACCCGTATACGAGGGGACTTGTCAACTCGACGCCCGATATCTTCGTCTACAAGGATATGTGGGGGATCCCCGGGGATGCATCGGGCGGGAACGGTGATGCGGGGTGTCTCTTCCGGGCGCGGTGCACCCAGGCCATCGATGATTGCAGGCGGTCTTTGCCGGAGCTGACGGCTTGTGGGAACGGGTGGAAGGTTGCATGCCACAGGGGTGGTATCGCAGGTCTCATGACCGCAAGGGGTCTCACGTTCAGCTACACCCTGCCGGACAGGAGATCCCTTGTGGCGGTCGACGGTGTCGACCTGGAGGTCCAGGAGGGGGAGGTCCTCGCCATCGTCGGCCAGACCGGGTCGGGGAAGTCCACGCTTGCGCATATCCTCGCCGGCGTCCTTCATCCTGAGCGCGGTGAGGTCCATTTCATGAACGGAGCGGTTCATGGCGGGAAGGCCGGTCACCGGTTCGGGGGCATCCAGATCGTGTTTCAGGATCCGTTCAGCTCGATCAGCAACCGGTTCACGGTGCTCGATGCGGTCAGGGAGCCCCTTGATATCAATGGCATTGGAGACCGCAATGAACGCCTGGATATGGTGAGGGATGCCCTGGATCTGGTCCGCCTTCCATCTTCTGACCTGTTTCTCGCGAAATACTGCGGCGAGCTCTCCGGCGGCCAGAGGCAGCGGGTCGCGCTTGCACGGGCCATGGTCATGAGACCAAAGCTCCTGATCGCCGATGAGATCACGTCAGCCCTCGATGTCTCCACCGCTGCAAACGTTCTACGTCTGCTCAAAGGGCTCCAGAACCGACGGGGTTTTGCTATGATCTATATCTCCCACGATCTGACGCTGACACTGAAGATAGCCGATCGGATAGCGGTGATGAACGCCGGAAAGATCGTGGAGGTGGGCAACGCCCACGACGTGATGCTCACCCCGAACGATGACTATACGAGGAGGCTTGTTGGTTCAAGGATCGGGCTGTGCTGTCATGAGCACCACACGGAGGTGGCGTGAGCTGCGGCGGAGAGTGGCAGGTGAGTCTCAGTGCCGGTCGGGCAGCCGCTCTGTGGAGGGCGGGGCCGCCTGGGGGAGGTCTTTGAGTCTTCATGGGGAGTCTGGATTTCAACGGCAAAACCGCAACCCTTTAACTTAACACCTTCCTTCTCTTCTTACGAGGGTTTCTTGATGAGGTCTTCACTATATCCATGGATCATCGCCGCCGTAGCGGTGCTGATCGCTGCCAGCGCAGGACTTTTGATGCTGAACCAGATGCCAGCCGCCCCGGCTGATGATGGCGCCGCCGATGCGGCTGCAGCCCTGATCCGGGTGCAGTCAGAGATCACCGTGGCGCTCGAGACGCTTGATGGCCGCCTGAGCCGTGCGGCAGCTGAGATCGGGCGTACGGGTCTCACCGATGATGCCGCCCGTGCGATCCTTACGGACCTGAGCGCTACCGACCCTGCGATCATCGACTGCTCCATCGTCGATGCGGAGGGTACGCTCATCGCTATCGAACCGGTGTACCATGATACAGAGGGTGCAGACCTCCGAGATCAGCCGAACGTCCAGCACATCCTGGCATCGAAGCGACCGATCATGAGTGATATGATCATGCTCGCGGAGGGATTTCCATCGGTTCTGATCAGTACGCCGATCTTTACAGAAGAGAGCCAGTTTGTCGGATTTTCCTCTCTTGTCTTCCGGCCGGAGGCTCTGATCGCCGACATCGCCGGCCCGGTGGAGAGAGAGACGCCATTTGCGGTGATGGTCATCCAGAGGGATGGGCATGTGCTCTACGAGACTGATGCGACCCAGATCGGACGGATGACGTTTGAGGATCCGCTCTACGAGGATATACTTGATGTGGCCCGACAGATCACCGCCGAGCGCTACGGGACTGCAGCGTACGGGTTTACTGACGGCAAAGAGAGGGTGATCACCTGGACCACGGTTGGCATCCACGGGGTTGAGTGGCGCGTGGCGGTGATCCGGGATGCCGGGGCCGCGGTTTACCAAACGGCTGATAATAGGATAGCTCCAGTCGAGTGAGGTTCGCCGAACTCAGCCGGCGAAGTTTTCAGGCGCGATCCTGCCCCGATAGCGGCGAATATGTATCGTTCATGGGGCACTTGCACATAGGCAAGCATGCTGCCCGGGGCCTCCTGCCGCGAGAGGTGATTTGAGCATTCGGCCGGCTTAGTTACAAACTATGTTTCAATAAGTTTATTCCGTATTACATTCACAAGAATATGTGATAATAATGGTCGATGCTACATTGGATGAGAGCAGCAGGTATTGGACGGAGTTCTGGGAGCAGTCGACGTGTTCAGGGAAGAACAGGGGTCCGATGCAGCCCGTGTTCTGGGACAGGATGGCGGGCCGGTATAAAGAGAACACCCCTGCCGAGCGGGCGGAGCGGCGACAAAAGATGGTTCTTGACCTGATCGAGGCCACCGGCCTCGACTTCATGGGCGCTGAGGTGCTCGATATCGGTGCGGGAACAGGTTCCCTTTCCATCCCCCTCGCCCGGAGGGGAGCCAATGTGACGGCCATTGATTTCTCTGCAGAGATGCTGAAGAGACTCGAGGATCGTGCAGCCCGGGAGGGCGTCTCCCTCGCCCGGACCCTCCTTGTCTCGTGGGATGAGATCGACCTCGATGCGGAGGGGTTCCGGGAGCGGTTTGATCTTGTGATCGCCTCCATGACGCCCGCAGTCAGGTGTCCCGGCACGTTCAACCTCATGCTTGAGGCAGCAAAAGGGGTATGTTACTACAGCGGTTGGGTGAATCGGGAATGGGATCCAGCCTACTATGAACTTCACCGTCTCCTCTTCGACGATGAATTCAGGGGACGCTCGTATGGTTTTCCCTTTCCCGTTCTGGATCTCTACCTGAAGGGGTACCGGCCGGCAATCAGGATCGTTCAGGAAGTGTGGAGAGCCGAAGAGTCCGTCGGCGATATGGTGGATATGGTATCGGGCTTCTTCAGTGTAGCAAAGGACATCGATGAGGCGATGAAGGGCCGTATGGAGGAGTACTTCCGTGCGCGTGCAAAGGACGGGAAGTATCACTCAAAGACGGTAGCCACAACGGGAATGATGGTCTGGGATATGAGGGAGAGTGATGGTGGCCTGTAGAGTCCCTCTTCCCGGCGTGAGGGTGTGCGCGAAGCCCGGGTATGGGAGTGGTTGAGATCTGGTGTCTCTCTCTGCCATGACCGGTTCGTCGGCGTTGATCGATCGAGGACTGGTTCAGGAGATCCCTCGATGTCCCCGATAATTGAGACGTTTGCCCTGACACGGCGGTTCGGATCGACCGTTGCCGTCGACGCGATCAACCTGGCCGTCAGGGAGGGTGAAGTCTTCGGGCTGCTCGGGCCGAACGGGGCAGGTAAAACTACCATGTTATCGATGCTCTGCACCATCCTCAAACCCACCTCGGGCACCGCATCGGTGGATGGGTACGACATCGTCAGGCAGCATGCTATGGTGCGGAGATCGATCGGCATCGTCTTTCAGGATCCGAGCGTCGATGCCGATATGACAGCACGGGAAAACCTCCAGATGCACGCTGACCTGTACGGCGTTCCGGTATCCGAGCAGAACGATCGGATCCAGTCCGTGATCGAGCTGGTCCGGCTGGAGGACAGGGTAGACACGTTTGTCTCTACCTACTCCGGGGGGATGAGGAGACGGCTTGAGATCGCCCGGGGTCTTCTCCACTATCCCAAGGTCCTCTTCCTTGACGAACCCACGATCGGCCTTGATCCCCAGAGCCGGGAACATATCTGGGACTACATCCAGAAGCTCAGGGAGAGGGAGGGCATGACGATTGTCCTTACCACCCACTACATGGAGGAAGCGGATCGCCTCTGTGACCGTGTGGCCATCATCGACCATGGCCGGATCGTTGCTCTTGACAGGCCGTCAGACCTGAAGAAGGGGCTTGGCGGGGATACGATCACTCTGGGCACGGATGACGGCAGGGTGCTCCGTGACCTACTGGTTCAAAACGGCGTATCGGACGTCATTACGGTCCAGGATGGGGAGGTCAGGGTGACTGTCAGCGACGCAAATGTCCTCCTCCCCCGGATCATCGAGGCGGCGGTAGGTGCGGGGATCCGCATTGAGCATGTCTCTCTGAGTCACCCTGATATGAATGATGTCTTCATCCACTATACCGGAAAGGATCTGCGGCAGGAAGAGGTGAGGAGGAAGCGGTTTGGGCGGATGGCCATGATGAGGTTGCGAAGGGCGCGATGAGCGAGATACGAGGTATCTACACCCTCTGGCTGAGGGAGGTGAAGAAGTTCCTGCGCGAGAAACCGCGACTTCTCAATGCATTCTGCCAGCCGTTGCTGTGGCTGTTCATCTTCGGCACCGGCCTGCGCTTTTCTGCAAATGTTGCGGGGCACAATTATCAGGAGTTCATATTTCCGGGGTTGGTCTGCCAGGCAATGCTCTTTACCGCCATGTTCCTGGGCGTATCCGTGATCTGGGATAGAGAGTTCGGTTTCCTCAAAGAGATCCTCGTCTCTCCTGTCTCGCGCCCATCCATCTTTCTTGGGAAGATGCTCGGTGTCAGCACCGATGTTATGTTGCAGGGCATCATCATCTTCCCGTTTGCCCTCCTGATCGGTGCATCCATAAGCCCCTTCGTCTTTCTACGTGCCCTGCCGATCATGCTCCTGATCACCGTCGGTCTGACCTGCATCGGATTGGTGTTTGCCAGCCTGATGAAGAGTTTTGAGGGGTTTGGTCTTGTCCAGACGTTCATCAACCTGCCGATGTTCTTCCTGAGCGGGGCGCTCTTTCCTCTCTCGAACGTGCCGCAGTGGCTGGTATGGGTCAGCTATGCCAACCCGCTCACCTACGGCGTCGACGCGCTCAGGACCGTCATGATGGGTGGTGCATGGGCGCCCCTGTTCCCGATGTACGTCAGCATCGGTATACTGCTTGCCTTCGATGCGGTGATGTTCACCATCGGTATATACGCGTTTGGGAGGACGGAGTGATGCCGGATCCATCTACAGCCCGGGGAATTGACTCGATTCCATACCGAACCCTTCCCCATGGCATACTGAGAGAGAGGTCGATCGGAGGGGTGCCCAGGACTGCCTCCGGTAGCTGTACAGGAGGGGTGGTTGGGCTTCATGCAGCAGGAGTCTCTGTGTGGCCTTCGACGTCGTGCCCTCCTTTACGAATCGGAACATTTATACTGTCCCTCCTGAAACCTTCAGTGGAATGCGGCGTGCAGTCCTCATCCTCTGTGTTTTCCTCCTCCTTGCCAGCTTCCCGGCCGGCGCCCTGGCTCTGGCCCCCTCCTGGAGATCCCCGGCCCCATCCGATATCACCGCTCTTTCTCTCTCTGCGGACGGCTCATACATCCTGACCGGCGGGGAGCGGGTCTGCCTCTACTCCGGTGACGGCACCCCCCTCTGGCAGGAGTGGACCGCCGAGCTCGTCGCCTGCTCTGCCGATGGGAGCCGGATCGCCTGCGTGGATGGGCAATCCCTCTTCCTCCTCACCCGGGAGGGTACCGCGATCTGGAGGGAGGAGATGCCCTCCCCGGCTGTGTGCCTTGCCTTCCCCGGGCGGATCGTTGTGGCTGATCGCTTCGGGAAGGTCTACTTCTATGATGCGGATGGTAGCCTCCGCGCCACAGCCGATACCCGTGGGGACCCTGGGGACGATGGCGCGATCAGGTCCGATATCCGCGCCATATCGAGCTGCGGCGAGTATACCGCAGTCATATCCACCCGAGGTCTCTTCTACTACAGAGACGCCGGCCGGAAGGTCTGGACTCACGATGAGATGACGGATGGGGGCACAGCCGTCGCGGTCTCCGGGCCCGGGAAGGATATCGTCGCCGGCTCAGATGCCGGGATCAGGTTCCTGGATAACAAAGGTAACCTCGTCTGGTCGCAGAAACTCCGCCGCCCTGTCACGGCGCTCGCGATCTCAGGGGATGGATCGCGCGTCGTCGTCGGCTCGCAGGACAATACCGTGAGGTGTTTTGACCGCGAGGGAGAGGAGGTCTGGGTGTTTGAGACCGACGGCTGGATCCGGGATGTCGCCGTCTCGGGCGATGGCTCAAGGGTCCTCGCCGGCTCGATGGATAGGCAGGCCTACCTCCTCGACGGCACAGGAGGCCTGATCGGGACCTGCAACCTCGATGGCTGGGTGGACCACGTCGCCCTCTCCGCTGACGGCACAGCGGGGATCGCGGCCTCCCTCCGCGAGGTGATCGGCATCCCGATGGAGACCCCGGCCCCGGTGGAGACTCCGGCCCCGGTGGAGACTCCGGCCCCGGTGGAGACCCGGCCCCGGTGGAGACTCCTGGAGAGACTCCGACGATAGAAGAGATCCCGGTGCCTGCTGAGGAGCCTGTCTCCGGATGGGGGCCCGGCCCGTACGCCCTCATCCTTGGCCTCTTCGCCTGCGGCGCGGTCTTCGGCGTCGGGTACCTGCGCCGGGAGCGCTCTGCCCCGGCCAGGGAGGAGCTGGTGATTGCGAGCCCCACCCCCCCTGAGAAGGAGACCATTGAGCCGCACCCCTGGAAGCCCGCCCTGGAGCAGGGGGACCTCCGGGGGGCGGCCAGGGCCCTCTCCGGGCAGATGATCACCCTGATCCGGGAGCGGACTGGAGTGCGCATCGTCACCACTGCGGACGCTCTGACGGCCTACCCCGGCCAGAAGGAGGCCCTCGCAGGGTTCTTCGAGGATGCGGACCGACTCGCCTACGCCCGCGCCGAGCCGGAGATGGAGGAGGTTTTAGCGCTCGAAGTAGAGTTCTTCCGCCTTGCAGGGGAGATGACTCCTCTACGCTGAGAGATCGCGGTAGATCGCCTCACAGATCCTCAGGTTCGCGAGCCCCTGCTCGATCGTCACGGGGAAGGGGGTGCCCTCGCGGACTGCCTGGAGGAAGGTCTCGAGCTCGATCATCAGGGGCTCGACTTTGTTGACGAGGAGGTTTTCGATGACGTTCTCCTGGTGGTAGAGCCCGCCGCTCTGGCCGTAGGTCTCGGGTCGATGGTAGATGGTTACCTCCTGGGTCATGAGATCGCCTATGATGGTCCTGTCCTCCACCTCGACGTAGATGAGCCTGACCTTCTTTGCGGCCCTCCGGGAGGCTGAGAGGTAGACCGGGGTCCTCCCGAAGGTTGCGAGTGCCGCGGCGACATCTCCTGTGCCGCTCGCATGGATCGTGCAGGTCTCCCCGGGGAAGAGGACGTGTGAGACGATATCGATGTCGTGCATCATCAGATCCGTGACGACCGAGTTCCCCGTCACCCGGGGCGATGCCGGATTGTGGCGGTGGAAGGCGACGTAGTGGGGGTCATCTATGAGGTCTCTGATCTCGGTGATGACCGGGTTGAACCGCTCGACGAGGTCGATACCGACGACGAGGTCGTCGGGGATGAGCTTTGCGAGGCGTTCGCACTCGATGGATGAGAGGCAGGGGGGTTTTTCTATGAGGGTGTGCACCCCGGCGGCGATCGCCTCCCGGGCAATCTCGGCGCGGTGGGGTGTGGGCACCGCTATCGAGACGCAGTCGACGCATTTGAGGAGATCCTCTCTCGAGCGGCAGACCACGGCCCCGGTGGCGGCCGCGACTTCATCGTCGATATCGTAGACGTAGGTCGTTCCGACTCCCTTGAGACCTGAGTATATGCGTGCGTGGTTCCTGCCGACCGTCCCGGCGCCGATGACGCCGACGTCCATCAGGCCACCTCCAGGGATATTCTGCGGGTAGGATAGATCAACTCCATGGTACTTCGGGGTGTTCTTGTGCGTATCTGTATATACGGATTTCTTTTTCTCTCCGGTACAGGGGTATCGGGGGTATCTGGATTGGTGGAGGATCTCCTGCGATCCAGGGATCTGGAGTGCGGAGGGGTCATGTCGACCACCAAAAGGCATGGCCGCCTGGAGTTACTGGAAGCTGAGGAGAAGCACCATTCGTACCGACGGCGACTCACCAGATACCCTGAGTCGTCACGAAAGTATTACTTTCATGGAGTCCCCAATCCAGGTACGAGTGTCGCAGGAAACCAAAGAGCTATCCGCTCCCGCCGGACAGATCGAGGCAGC
>JGI24503J29689_10044111_pt1 | contig 13411 bp, 9 predicted proteins | sample BioPla3RNA2_FD_29689 | JGI IMG/M metagenome (IMG submission 29689)
GGAAAATGGTAATAAATTAAAGAAAATGAGGAGGAACAATCATGGCAAAACAAAAAAAGGTCCTATTTTCATGGGCTTTGTGTGCGCTTGCGACGATATGCTTTATTGCTGCGGCAGGTGTAAGTCAGAGGGGTGTGAGGGCAGCAGATGATGTCTTTTACTTTGCGGAAAGCGCAGAGGACATAGATATAACATCTACTTTGGGCACATTAACTTCCATAAACGGATATGTGGGTCCAGCATTTCTAACCAAGTCTCCTAGTCTTGTTGACGACGGTGATGCAGCATCGGGTAAGGCGGTTAAAATAATCTTTCATAACTGGGCGGCTACCGGTACATATAGACCGCTGTTATTTAGCGAGGCAAAGAGTATAGACGAGTTGAACTCTCTAAGCATACGCATTAAGGCTCACTTGTCGTCAGCAAGTACATATCAAACAGCTTTTGGAGGGGTGCGGCTGTTTGCCAGCGACTCTGACGGTACGGGCGGGTATATGCTGCCCGCTGACATAGTACAGGACGAGTGGATTGTGCTGACTCTTAACAAAGAGCAGCTTGCGTTGCTGGCGGATGCAGACGGCAATATATCGGGATTACAAGTGGGCAGCATGGCAAACTTCGGCAACAATGCCATGTTTTATAGTGCGGACGGAGCTAATGCGGTGGCACATATACTCATAGACACGGTATATGCAGAGCTGGACTTATACTATAATGTGACTTTTGACAGCGCCGGCGGTACGGCTGTGTCGGTGCAGAAGGTGGAAAAAGCGGGAGCTAAAGCTTCCCGACCTGAGGACCCGGAAAAAGCGGGATATATATTTACTGGCTGGACACTCGGTGGCGTGGCGTTTGACTTCAACACGGTGATAACCGGCAACATAACGCTTGTGGCGCAGTGGGAGAGCCTGGGCATAAATCTAACCACGGCAATAGGCGACTTTGAGTTTGTTAACCCCGTTCTCACACATATAAACGGTAGGAATACCATAGCGCCGGACACTGCTTACGGAAAAAGCACTATTTCAGTAGTCGACGCGGAAGGCGCGGTTGATGGCGCCGCGTTCAAGATGAACTTCCACAGTTGGGGCATTGTGTTTTCAGAACACGGCGTCAAATTTGCCGAGAGTGTTGAGGCAGAGCAGATAGAAGGTCTTATAATCCGTGTATACGCGCATTTTTCAACCTCGTCCACATATAACACTTCTCTGGGCGGCGTGAGGTTATACGGGCTTACTGCGGACGGCAACAGCGGACCGGGATACTTGATTCCCGCGGACGTCGTGCAGAACCAATGGACGGAGCTTGTACTTACAAAGTCGGATGCGCAGCAGCTTGCGGACACGGACGGCAAAATATCGGGTTTTCAAATCGCAAGCGCGCAGCAGACAGGAAACAGCGATAGTTTCAATATTGGTACACCCGGACAGGCCGGAAGCGCCTATCTAATGATAGACACTGTAGCAATTGTAAAGCAGGTGGAGGTTACGTTTGATTACGGAGGAATAGAATCGGAGAGTCGTACCATATACGCGTCAACGAGGATAAATAACCCCTACCTCCCCACAAGGACGGGGAAGATATTTGCGGGTTGGTTTTTAGGCAACAAACTATTCGACTTTAGCAAGCTTGTATACACGGACACAGTGCTCACTGCAAAATGGTTTGACGCTGCAGACTCGCACCAGAGCGCGGGGCTGTATTATAACAGCACGGCCACTGGAAGGTACGGCGCGGATGGAGCGCATATATACATTGGACCAGATGGGGCTATTGACCTTGACGACTTAGGGTTAGGTGATACAATTGTAACGGGACTGGGAGCGGGCGGTACGGTTATAGCAGTGACCACGAACTTTAATGCCTACGAGTTTACCATTGGCGAAGACGGGGATTTTGTGCCCGTTCAGGCGGTAAAGGCAACATTAAAAACTGGAGCCGGCGACATTGTGACTCATATTAAGCAGGGCACAAAGCTAAACGAAATTGATTGGAGCCGCCCGGGCATGATATTTTTACGCTGGGTAGACACGGATGGAGAAGAGTTTGACTTTAGCGCCGCACTCACCGCGGACATCGTGCTGTGGGCGCAGTGGGATTACAATGAAATTGACGAGGTATTAAAACCCTTTTACTATGCCGAATATTACTCAAAAGAGGCTGACAGTTTTTTAAAGCTTAGTGAAGACGGCAAAGCAGAGCTTACATCGCAGAGCGGCACAACAGTGTACGACTTCTATATATTGGTGTCAGGCACGTTGGTGCTGGAAAATGATAATGCCGACCCTATACTTTGCGTGCTTACTGCACAGCGGATTATTCTGGACGGCAAAGCTTTTGTAAGGCTTGCAAGTTATACTGTAACGTTTGACAGCTGCGGCGGCACGCCCGTCGAGCAGATTAAGGTAGGTGCAAGCTACAAGATAACCGCGCCTGCAAATCCCCAAAAGAGAGGTTATACATTTACCGGATGGCATCTTGTAGATGGGCAGGCGTTTGACTTTGACAGCGTTATCACAGAGAGCATTACGCTGTACGCGGGCTGGGAATACACGAGCGGCACAGGCGGAAGCGACTTGTCGGGAGATACGGACTCCGGCAGGACGCTTAGCTCCCCATATGTTGTAGCAGCATTAGTAACGGCAGTATTAGTAGTTGCGGGGCTTATGTACACGGTTATTAAAAGGCGGACTATCAAGAGAAATGAAAATGACTAATCAAACATACGAAAACAAGAAGAAAATGTCAGCAAAGAGGGTTGTATTTATACTCAGCTTTGTTATACTGCCAACTATAAATTTTTTGATATTCTATGTCTTTGTAAATGTCAACTCGTTTGTAATGGCGTTTTTAAAGACGATTGATGGACGGACAATGTTTACCCTCGACAACTTTACCATGTTCTTTTCGGAATTCTCAAAAAAAACATCGCTTATAAGGCAAGCATTCCGGAATACATCTATAACTTTTTTGGTAAACGAGGTTATGTTTGTAGTAGCCTTTTTTGTGTCGTTCTTTTTATACAAGAAAATAGCAGGCCACAGGTTTTTTAAAATCGTGTTTATGTTGCCATCGATTATCGCAGGTACCATAGTGGCCTCTGTTTTTACGACCTTTGTAGGCGTCGAAGGGCCAATTGTGAAGCTTATGATGCTTTTTAAAGAATACGAGTTTGTGCCAGAGCTACTCGCCGATTCCGATTACGCAAACAAGACCATACTTGCAAACTTGATATGGCTCAGCTTCCCGGGCTCTTTGGTGATATGGAGCGGGACTTTTTCCCGTATCCCTGAGTCAGTAATAGAATCAGGCAAACTGGATGGCGTTTCCTGGCTCAAAGAGGCAATATATCTTGTCATTCCACTTGTATGGCCTACCTTCGCTTTGCAGTTTTTGCTGACTATATGCGGGTTTTTCGGCGCGTCCGGACAGGTGTTTTTGCTGACACGAGGCGAAAGCGGCACCATGACTCTGTCTGCCTGGATGTATTTGCAGGTGCTCGACAACAAAGCGGAAGCGATGAACAATTCCAACGCGTTCAACTACTTGTCCGCCGTAGGGCTGATGCTTACTACGGTTTCAATTATAGTAACCGTGTTTATCAGGAAATACACTAACCGCGCATTCGGCGGCGGCGTGCAGTATTGAGGAGGGAGGATTATGACGGCTATAACTCACAAAAAAAAGTATTTCTCCCGTAAAAGCAGTTCGGAAATAGTTGTTTTTTCGATGGTGTTCGCGGTGTTTGCCGTGTTCGCGGCAAGTTACATATACATTCTGCTGTGGGGCGTTTTCGCAGGGCTCAAGTCGCATAGCGAGATTGTCCTCAGCCCCTTCACTCTGCCGGAAAAATGGCGATTTTCTAACTTTATAGAAGTGCTGACATACCTCAAAGTTGGAGATTTCGGTTTCTTTCACATGCTGTTTAATAGTCTTTATTTTTCGCTGCTGGGTCCCTTTATTCAAGGCATGGTCACCTCTATGCTTGCATATGTGACCTGCAAATACAAGTTCTTCGGCGCTAAGGTCTACTATGTCGTAACGCTTGTGGTTATAACCTTGCCCATATATGGTAACACAGGCAGCATGTACCTTATACTGCACAGGATGGGGCTTATAAACTCATATTCTCAGATTATACTTGCCACATCCGGCATAGGCATGCACTATCTGTTTTACTACGAAGCGTACAGGTCGTTATCCGATTCCTACGCGGAGGCTGCAGAGGTAGACGGCGCTGGCGAATACACCATATACTTTAAGGTCATGTTTCCGCAGGTGCGCAGCCTTTTCCTAGCGCTTTTTATGTTAGGCTGGCTGGGCGAATGGAACAACTATTCAGGCATTTTATTATACCTTGATAAGCTGCCTACGCTTGCCGGCGGCATATATCTTGTAGAAATCGAAATGATTTACGAAGTGCGGCTTGATATGTTGTATGCCGCTTACATTATATCGGCAATACCGCCGCTTGTTATATTTGCGTTGTTTAATAACGTGCTTACAAAAAATATTTCCCTCGGAGGCATAAAGGAGTAAATTTATGAAAAAGACAAAACTGCTAAAGAAAATTGCTGCGCTGGTTATAGCTTGTATGGCAGCGATAACCGCTTTTGCGGGCTGTGTGGACAACAGCGTTCGCAATGACCCTTCCACTCTCGAGATAAGTTTTTGGAAGTCAGGATACGGAGTGGAGTTTATAAACCGTATAATAGAAGGCTTCGAGAACGAGTATCCGCAATATAAAGTTGTGCTTAATGTTTCATCCAACAATGCGGTTTTTTCCAGCACTATCAGAAATGGCGGGGATGCTAACAGCATAGACCTGTACATGACCACAGCGCTTGGTGAAGCGTATCGGGAATATTACGAACCGCTTGATGATGTTTTAAGCTACACCGTTCCCGGGGAGAGCATAACTATATCGGAAAAGCTGAGTCCAGATATGATGGCCGCGCTGAAACTCAGCGATGGTAAAAATTATGCGCTTCCCTACGGTAGCGGGCTGCTCAGCATTGCGTACAACGCCGACATAATAGACGGCACGACATACAAGGAGCCTAGGACTACGGACGAATTGTACAGTCTCGCGATGAGATTAAAGGCAGGGGGGATAACTCCGTTCATACACTTTGCAAACGGGGGCTACTGGCCGATAATGGCAACGACATGGCAGGTTCAGCATTCCGGGGAGGACTACTTTTACAATAACTACCTGCACTTAAAAGATTCGGAAGGTAACAGTCCCAGCAAAGCTATACTGCTAAACGAGGATAAGTCTGACGGACGGTACCAGGTGTTGACCGTTCTAGAAAAGATATTACACCCGCAATATGTGGTTTCGGGTTCTAATTCCGGAATTTTTACCTCGCAGCAGACCAAATTTTTGAGCGGCCATGGCGCCATGATGAGCAACGGCACATGGTTGTATAACGAGATGAAAACCAACATCGGCGCAAACAATTTTTCTTTCCGCTTGATGAAAACACCGGTTATAAGCACTATTATCGACCGGCTTGAGGAAGTAGAAGATGACCGCGAACTCAGCGCGCTTATTGCGGCGGTGGACGCGGCTGGCGCAGACAGAGATGCTGTCGCAGTATCCGGCAGTGGTTACAGTGTATCACAAAGGGATGTGGACGATGTATTCAGGGCAAGAAACCTGATGTTTAACATTTCCGATGAAAACGTCATGGTAATACCCAAGTACTCCACTGCTAAAGAAGCCGCAAAGGAATTCATCAAATATGTGTACTCTGACCCCGTAATAAAGCAGACACAGTCTATATTGCATATGCCATTTCCCGCAAAGGTGTCAGATGGAAGTGGCGTCGATACCACTGGTTGGAACGAGTGGGAAGTAGAACAGCTCGCACTGTATAATAACACTTTCCCAATATATAAGAATATACCAAATATGAGCAGCCTGTTCAGGCTTGGCGGGGCTTCGGCCTACGCGGGAATAAACTATGTGCTAGCATTTTCCAGTACAAACCCCGCGGACAGACTCACGGCAAATCAGGTGTGGTCGAGAGTCATAGATTCAGTAAACGATAACTGGCAGAGCTACCTCTACAAGGCCGGAAGTTAAATCTACGAGCCTTAAAAAAAGATTAACGCTCTATATAAGGAGAGAAAGTATGAAAAAATTTTTTGCAGTATTTTTAAGTCTTTGCCTATTTGCGGCTGTACCAATAGTTGGTAAAGTCCACGCTGGCACTTCTTTATTTTCACAACAATATACTGACAATATAAGCAACGATGACTGGTTTATGACGAGAGACATATCTGATGCGTATGCCGCTACGGGCAATATCACGTTTCCTGCCCAGTCAAACCGCAGCAGTCGGCTTATAAATAAGACTAGGTTATTTAATCTCGCATACCTTGGGTACGACTTGGGAATAGAGTTCAGCGCAAAGCTGAATATTACCGATTTGCCTGAGGGCAAGCGTTTCGGCTTTGCCACGGGGCTTGCTTTCCCAGATGAGTACATACAAACCTCAAACACTTCATTTTTTTATTTGACAAGGACGGGGAGCAAATTATACTTTGGCATTTCCTCATACGGCGCTCAGGGCGCCGAGGAGGTCATAGTTTTGCCTACTCAGACAGTGGCGTCACTAAGTACGCAGTTTGATATAGCCGTATCCGTAAATACATCGGGGGATATATCCGCTCGCGTTGACGAAATGCAGGTATTCGAAGTGCAGGACAAACAGATATATTTTGACGGTTATTTTGCAATAGGTCAGGATGCGGGGTGTCAGGCCGTGCTGTCAAGCATCGAAATCAATGCCTGCACATACCACACTCCGGAAAATTACAACGCCTTAGAAACCTTTGACAACGGTACCTTTAACGCAAACGTTTGGTATTCTGAGAGTGCTGCCGTGAGCGAGAAAACCGCTTTTTTAGCACCAGTGGACGGAGTGCTGCGTTTTAAAAACGTGGCGTCGGGCTTTATATCAACGCGCACGACGTATTCAAACGCCGAGCTGTGCTTTGATATATGCAACCTTAAAACAGATACCGTTTTTGATGAGAATAATAATATCTCCGAAAGCTTTTCCGCTGGGTTTAGCATAATATTCGGGTCGAATACGTTCAGGAAGGTGGACAGTGCGGCAATGGTAGATATTCAAATAAAACCCATGCCGGTAAACTTTCTTTATTCCCAACCACATGTGCTTATCGAAGTATACCAAAATGGCACTCTTATGTCTACTGCGGAGTCCGTAGATATAGCCGCGTTATGGTCGGATAGTAATGTCCTATCATTTAGGGCATTTATAAATGATGGAGAGTTTTCTTTGCAGACTCGAAAAGACATCGACATCTTTTATTCCGACGTAATCACTTTGGAAATCCCGGGTATGCGGGCAGGTTATATACAGCTTGCCGCATTGGGCACAGACGCATTCTACGCTAATTTTGACATAGACAACCTCAGCATAAGCAATTTTGACTACGGAGGGAAAGCTTCCTTTGCACCGTACATAAACAATTTCTGGCCGGACGCGGACTACGAATATATCAATTCTTGGGACGACAATGATTTATTGGAGGGATTAAAGTGAAAAATAAGATAATTGCAGCACTGATAGTAGCCTCTGTACTGTTTATTACCGCTTGCGGACGAACGGGTACTATCTCGCACAACTACACAAAAACTCAGGAAAGAGAGCCTCAGCCGGTATATTCAGTATCCTATGACATTATCGGCGGCAGCGATGTGATGCCGCTTGGTGTGTGGTGGGGTCCTTTCAGGACTAACAACAACACTGTAAACGGCAATAGCCTACCCGAGTACGTCTCTGAAAAGTACTTTGAGCTATTAAAAGACAGCGGAATAAACATTATATCTGTTACTCCAGACAATTACTCTGGCGGTGAAAAGGCAGTAAGCAGCATAGAAAAGGCACTCAATCTGTCAAAAGACTATAACATCGGGTATTTTATGCACGATAGCAATACGTACAGCATTCCCACTTCACAGGCAATGCTTGAGCGTGTTTCCTCTTATATAAATCACGAAGCGGTTGTGGGCATACACATGAAAGACGAGCCGCGCGCAAATGAGTTTGACGGTATAAGCTTTTTGTACAATAACTACGACGCGCTGGGTCTCGAGAGCAAACACCTGTTTACCAACCTTTTGCCTAGTATCGCTTCAAATCTGTCTGGGACGGGCGATCCAATGTCCTTTGAGGAGTATATCGACGCCTTTTTGACCAAGGTGAATGCCCGTTTTCTCAGTTACGACAGATATCCCTTTACATACTACGGTCAAGGCTCTGATACACAGTTTTCATTGTTTCAGGAGCTATCTGCTTTAAGACGCGTGTCAGAAAAACATCAAGTGCCTTTTTGGTGTTTTATACAGGCAGGCTCACAGTGGAACGACAGTAGAGACGAGGATTATGTCAGCGCCGAAAACCCTTTCCCGTCCGAAGGCGAGCTTATCTGGAATGTAAATGTAAACATTGCCTACGGCGTTAAAGGCGTACACTATTTCACGTTTATACAACCTGAACATTTTTCTTGGGCGCCAGGGCAAAGCCGCGACCCTTACAGGAACGGCATGATAGGTTTGACCGGCAACAGGAACATGTGGTATTATTATATCCAAAAGGCAAACAAGCAGATTGCCGCTGCTGATTACGTGCTTATGAATTCTGCTAATATGGGCGTTATACCCGTAGGCGACAAAGCCGGCAGACTTGTAGTGGGAACCGAACGTCTTGAGAGTTTTAGAGAGCTGACGGATGTGCAGGCGCAAAACGCTGTTGTGGGCTGCTTTGACTTTTTCGGGAAAACCGCGCTGTATGCGGTAAATAACTCCACAGAGTATAAGCAGGAAATAACTCTTAACTTTGACGGCAACTATGGATATGATGTGGTACAACGCGGAGTTTCCGCCTTTGTAACCGGCAACAGTATAACACTTACCGCGGAGGCGGGAGAAGGTATTTTGATTTCGCTAAGGTGAGGTCGGGAGGGTTTATTATGACTAACAGTATCAGGGTACGGACTGAGGAAGGACCTGTAAAACGCGCAGCGGGCTATAAAGCAGAGCAGCTTTATTCCATAACCTACGAGGCAATAGGTGGGAATGGTGTAATGCCGATAGCTGGCTGGTGGGGACCTTATACACCCAAAAACCCAGAACTACCTAATTTTGTGGATGAAAAGTATTTTGCTATGCTCAAGGACTGCGGGATAAATCTCATAACAGTATCCCCGGATGACGTTGATAGTCATTGGGACAGTGTGCAAAAATCGCTCAGAATATGCGACTCGCTTAATATGGGCTATTTTGTCTATGATCGGTTTTTGGCAAATCCGGAAAATATAGCAGATATGCAACAGCGCATCAGCCGATATTACGGACACAAAAGCTGCGTGGGCGTACATATTTTTGACGAACCGTTGCCCGACCAGTACGACAATATAGGAAAGGTGTACGATGCGTATGAAAAACTTAACATAGCCGACAAACACCTTTACACAAACCTGTATCCGGTATATGGCAAAACCGTGTTTGAAAAAGACTTTAATATAGATTACAGGGGATATGTGGAGAGTTATCTTCAAAAAGTCAAAACACGCTTTCTGTCATATGACTATTATCCGTTTTATTTTAAAGGTGAAGGTCTAAAAAACGCTAATCAGTATTACTATAATCTCTCTGTTACAAGAGAACTTGCAAACAAGTATCATATGCCGCTATGGGTGTTCGTACAGGCAGGGGGGCAGTGGCAGTGTGAGGGCAAACCCAGCATTGAACTGTACCCCAGCAGAGAAGAGATGCTATGGAATGTAAACACTAACCTTGCATTCGGCGCAAAATCTATACAGTACTTCACGCTTATACAGCCTGAGGTGTATATGGTTACAGATACTGGACTTGATTTTACCAGGATAGGACTTATAGGCGGCGACGGCAGCAAAAACATCTGGTACGACTATGTTAAGGAGATTAACCGCCACATCGCGGCAATTGACGACATACTCATGAACAGCGTAAACGTAGGGGTTATACCCGTGGGTAAAAACGCAGAGAGAGACGTAACTGGCAACGAGCTTATAACCAGTGGATTTAGGCAGCTTTCCAACATCGTTGGTGAAGACCTTATTGTCGGCTGTTTTGACTGCGAAGGCTGCACCGCTCTTTATGTCGTCAACAACACTGTGGCTAAAAAGGACACAGCGCAGCTTACCTTTGACGGAAATTACCGGGTAGAGATGACAAAAAACGCGCAGCAGTCCATATTTACTGCGCAGAGCCTGGAGATTGAGCTTGACCCGGGCGAGGGAGTGCTTTTGCTTTTGCTATAATATTATTATTTATAAAAAAGGCGGCGCCCTACTAAAGCTGTGCCCTTTGATAGGATTTTTACTGTCCGCCCGCCGCATATGTGTCGTGATACAGGCTGTATACGGATTAGCCGCCTAAGCTATGTACTCCCATGTATACTCCTGTCGGCGGCAAACCGCCGCCTGTCTTACAACCCATCTGCGTCGGCTTTAGTTCGGTTTTACTTCCGCCTTAAGGCGGAATTAAAATTAAACTTCAAATTTTACATTACACGGCCTAAGACGTAACTCGAGCCCATCGCTTTCAGGCGATAGTAGTTGAGATATATTATGCGTTATATACATAAACCGTGCGGCAAACATTGCTAATACCGGATAACTAAGAACGGAGAAATAATGAAAGACATAAGAACAAGAGAATATTTGCTGCCTGTCCGTATTCTTGCAAGTGAAGGGATAAGCAATGCCGAATGCCTGCTCAGTAATAAGAACAACCAAGTAGCTTTGGACCACACAAGTTTTGCAATGGCAGGGAAAGGGTATATTATACTGGATTTTGGGAAAGAAATTAACGGCGGTATAAGGATAATAAACGCAGAGTCGGGGGGAGCTTCCCTCGTAAGGATAAGATTTGGTGAGTCGGTAAGCGAATGCTGTGCGGAACTTTGGGATGCTAAAAACGCCACAAACGACCATGCAGTGAGAGACATGGAGGTATACCTGCCTACGCTTTCGGACGCACAGTTTGGGGAGACAGGATTTCGTTTTGTGCGTATAGATTTTAAGTCGGATAATGTATTAAAATTAGTAAACGTTTACGCAGTCTTTATTTACAGAGAGGTTGAGTTTAAAGGTAATTTTGAGTGTAACGACAAGATTATAAACGAGATTTTTCGAGTTTCGCGCCACACTCTTCACATGAACATGCAAACTATGCTTTGGGACGGTATAAAACGCGACAGGCTTGTTTGGATAGGAGATATGCACCCCGAAGTATTGGGAATAATATGTCTTTTTAACAGCGATGTATGCGTGGAGGAGTCGCTAAAGCATTCAGTTCTGCACAATAAGCTGCCTTGCTGGATGAACACCATACCGTCATATTCTCTGTGGTTTATAAAGATTGTGTGCGACTATTACGCAGCGGTGAAAAATGACAGTTTTGTACGAGAAAATTTAAGCTATATTACAGGCATTATCGAGCAGTTGGACAGATGCGTCGAAAAGGACGGAAAGATTAATTTTTCAAATATAGGGTTGAGACGCGCACGGGACTTTTTTCTTGATTGGCCCACGAGTGAAACTCCTAATGCCGAAGCTGGTGACCGCTATTTTTATATATATGCGCTTAGCGGTTGCATAGAGCTGTTAAAAAGGTTCGGCGAAGATACGGCAACGTGTAAGAGCCTTATAGATAGACTGAAGCTTAGGAATGTAGAGGGGGACTGCGGCGAAATTAAGCAGTTTATTGCGTTTAAGTCACTTTCCGGGGAAATCTCTGCAAAAAAGGCTGCTAAGCAGTTACTGCAAGGCGAGGTTGCCGGTTTTTCTACATTTATGAGCTATTATATATTAAGCACCGTGTTTGATGGGGGCAGTAGGGTTGAAGCGCTGCGACTGTTAAAAAAATATTATCGCGGAATGCTTGACATGGGAGCGACAAGTTTTTGGGAGGACTTTAATCACAGCTGGATGGAAAATAGCAGACGCATTGACGAGCTTCCAACACCCGATAAAAAAGATATACATGCCAGCTTTGGCAGTTATTGCTACAAGGGACTGCGGCACAGCCTATGCCACGGCTGGTCATGCGGTCCCATACAGTTTTTGTTCTTTAAGGTGATGGGCATCAGCATATTGCAGCCAGGGTGCAAGGTGTTGCGAATAAACCCCGACTTGTGCGGTCTTGAGTGGGCAAAGGGGTCGTTCCCCACGCCATACGGTACAGTGCAAATATCGCTAAGCAGGCAGGGAAACGCCACCGTAGCAGACATAATTGCTCCCGACGGTGTGGCGATTGTGAGTGAAAAACCTTATATAAATAGCTCAAGCGGAGGCGCAAGTTAAAAGATGTCTTTTAATAAAAACAGCTTCTCTAGTAAGCCTGCTAAAAAAAATAAATATCAAAAACTAGCAAGTTTCAAAATGATGCGAAATGGATAAAAATAAACAAGAGCTTGATTGTCTCTGTTTTTAAAGGCGTACTGATTTTAAGTACAGCCTTCAATCATTCTGAACAGGGAAAAAGTGATAGTTAGAGTTAATGTTTAGCCAAGTTCGTGAATTATAGGCAGTATAAATATCATTTAAAAAGAATAGCTGGAAGGTTTTGAGGCTTGGTTAAAAATATTGTAAAGGAGAATTGTTTTTATGAAGCTTTCAACAACTAAAGATTTTAGTACAAATTTACAGGACATAAAAAGCTGCCTTGAGCTTTTTACCGAAACAGGCTTTAAATATCTCGATTACAGCCTTTATGTTGTAAAATGAATTGTCCCATAGAGTAAAAAAATGCTCCATTTAGAATAATCTTGTAAGATATAGTTACAACACAAAATTTACAAGAGGATTAAACTAAATGGAGCACCTAAATAATAACACAAATAAAAGCTGGACACAAATAAAACATTCCACACGTCAAAAAATAGAGGTATTATTGAGACAAAACACGGCAATCAAGAAATAGCCGAAATATTAGGATATTCTAAAAGGCATTTGAACGAGAGCTTCCACAAGGAAACGTAAAAGTACGACACTTACTTCCTGGTGCATATGCCGTAATTGTTGGATGAAAGCGAGAGTACAAAGAAAGTTATGAATATAGCGCTGATGTTACGCAGCAAGATTACGACATAAAAGCGACTGGCAAAGGTATGCAAATAAAGCTTGGGAAAGATTACAGTTTTTGTGAAGCGGTTGCAAAACATATAAAAATGGTTGCTCACCCTATTCGGTATTGCAGCTGATGAAGCACGAAAAAGCCTATGTATAAAGACATTATATAGTTACATAAACAAAGATTACATACCCGGGATAACACAATTAGACTTACCCGAGCGAGAGAAACAGCGCAAAAGAGTATACAATCGAG
>JGI24503J29689_10016421_pt1 | contig 13309 bp, 7 predicted proteins | sample BioPla3RNA2_FD_29689 | JGI IMG/M metagenome (IMG submission 29689)
CTTTCTTTCAATAATTAAAGGGAGGAGAAAATGAAAAAAAGTTTTATCTTGTTCTTTTTATCCATCCTTACCATGGTTTTCTTAGGCTTCGGCTTGGGTGAAACGGTTAAGGCTGCTGATGAAGAGGTTACTTTGAAGGGTAAGGTTGTAGTTCATTATATGAACTGGGAAACCGAACCCAAAGAAGTCGGTATTCATGTTTGGGATAATGGGTCAGGCGCCCAAGAAACAAGTCCTTATTTAGCTAATGAAGAGCAAGACGATTTCGGATATGTCATGGAAGTAAATGTCATGTCCGATGCGAAAGATAAAATCGGTATCATCGTCATTAAGGACAAGGTTCTAACTGATCCCTGGAATTACAAAGATTCGGGCGATATGTTTGTTGATGTAACTTCTATTAAAGACGGTACAACCGACCGGATTGACGTTTATTATTTTTCTGGCGGTTCACCGAACTATTTTATCGCCAACCCCGAAAAAGCAAATGTATTTGGACTTTACTATGATCCTACGGGTACTTATGAAGATAAACTCGGCGTTCATGCTTGGGGATTTGATGATTTAGGCGATGTAACATGGGGAACTCCGCTGAAACTTTTCAAAGATGGTTTCAAATCACCTGGTGATACTCAAGGTAAAGTAGCTCATTTAGTTTATACTCCTGGTGAAGATGTTGACCCTGGCTTTTTGATTTATGCTGGCGACGATGATAGTAAGAAACACGCAAGTTTCGGCGATATTAAAGAAGAAACCATCCCAGGATTTTCTAAATTAGAAGCAGGAGACGTTAAGGTTGTCTTTGTTTCCGGCGGAAAAGTTTATGATGACGCTTCTAAAAAAGTTGAATTTATGGAAAATGCATTTACCTTTGCATTCCAAGAATTCCAGGTAAATGGTTTAAGGGGAACTTTTGCTAAGAATCCTTATACAATTTTCTCAAGATTCACTTTAGCTTTGAAAACCAAAGAAGTTGTCGGAACCGAAGAAATCACAGTCATTGAACATGTCCGCGATAAACCTGTATTCCAGCCGAGCGAAGATGGTTGGAAACTTCCGACAGACTTGCCTGAGTTTCCAGCATATCAACCTGCAGTGCTTCCTGAAGGCGCAGAAGCAAAAGTCGTCTTCCATTATCAACGCTGGGATGGCGACTATCAAGGCACAGGTCTTTGGACTTGGGATGGCGGCACGAATGGAAGCAGTAATGGCGTTGTTATGAACGGTGTCGATGGATTCGGTGCCGTAATGGAAATCATGATTGATACTGACGATGCGAAAGACGAAATCGGAATTATCCCGATCGCTCATGATATCGACAAAGATTCTCGCTGGGATTATCGCGAAACACCCGACGGCGAACATATTTTACTTGATATTACCGCACTCAAAGATGGCACTTTAAGTGAAATGCATGTCTACTATTTTGAAGGCGGATATCAAACTGTCTTTGTTGCTGATTCTACAAAAGCCAATGTACTCGTGCTTTATTATGATGTAGAAGGAAATTATGAAGAAGAACTTGGATTCCATACTTGGGGCAGTCAATGGACAAATGTCGAGTCCGATCCTGAATGGGGAACTCCGGCGAAACTTTTCGTTGACGGCTTTAAATCACCTGAAGGTGTTCAAGGAAAAGCAGCATTACTGCAAACTGAACCGGGTACTGATGCGGAAACATTGATTTATGCCGGCAGCGATGAAAGTAAGAAACACGCTGATCATGGAAACTTAAGAGGCTTTTCTGATATGGTAGCCGGTGAAGTGCGTGTTGTTTATGTTGCTAATCAAGTAGTTTATGAAGAAAGAATTGAATTTGCACCGCAGGCTTTCGGCGGAAAAATCGTTTGGGAACCGGTTTTTGAAGAAGTAACAAAAGAAATCGATATTCTTGAATTGATTGATTTCAAAGATTTCTTTACTCTTAAAGAAGGAGATAAAGTAATTCCGATTAAAGCAATTTACTTCAATGAAAGCGCAGAAGAAGTAAATGAATTTGTTATTGAACTTGGAGAAGAACATAAATTAGATAATACTAAAACTTATACCTTGATTTTTAATAACGGTAAAGAAGGTAAAGAACTTTACGAAGACGAAATTGTTCTTGATCTTGATAAAGAAGCTCCGGTTATCAATTTACTTGACCAAGAAGGCGATGAGCCGGTGGTTGTAAATATTGAACTCGGTCAAGAATGGAATAACGATTTATTCCCGAGCTACCGTGTTACTGATAACCGTGACGCAAATCTGACCGCAAAAGTTTATGTTCCTGCAGAGGGTGGTTACCTTTCCACAAAGAAAGCCGGAACATATGAAATAACTTTACAGGTCGAAGATGAATGGGGCAATGTCGGAACGGCTACTTTCCAAATTGTTGTTGCTCCGCGTAAAGGTTGTAAAAATAACAGTGCAAGTATCTTTGTCGGATTAAGTATTTTAGGCTTAGGCCTCTTCTTAGTCCGTAGAAGAAGATTTGTATGATAGGGGAAGGAGAAAGAATATGAAAAAATACTTTTCTTTATTATTAATCTTCGGGTTATTGTTAGTTTTGGTGGCTTGCACAACGGACTTTGACGAAGGTGGCGTCGAGTTCAATTTTGCAGACAGTCATGTTAAACAAACCGTATTAAAAGTTTGGTACGATGATAATGACGGAACTTTTATTAGAGAAGTTAAAGAGCTTTTTGAAAAAGAAAATCCGGGCATTATCGTTGAATTCACTCAAAAAGGGACTGTCGATGCTCGTGAAGACTTAAAAACATATGGGCGCACAAATCATGGTGCCGACGTGTTCCAATTCCCGCATGACCATATGGCTCAAGCAATACTCGATGATTTGGTATATCAACTTCCCGACGATTTACTTGAAAGACTGGAAGAAAGAATTATGCCGGTCGCTTTAGATATTGCAACACTATGCTATGATCCTGTTACTAAGAGTTTTGAGTGCGAAGCGGGAAATGAAAAACTCTTTGCTGTTCCGCAATCCATTGAATCCGTCTTCCTTTTCTACAACAAAGCTTTGGTAGACGAAGAAGATTTACCTGAAACATTTGAAGGACTGGTTGAAAAAGCACTTGAATATCAAGAAGAAAACGTTGGTTCACGTTACTTTGGAACAACTTCACACTGGGCGGATTCCTACTTTGTACAATTTGCTTTCAGTGCTTTCGGTTGGACACCTTTCGGACCGTACTTAAATGACGGCACTGAAGTTGGTTTTGAAAAACAGGAAATGCAGAAAGCTCTCCAATGGTTGGTAGATGTTGTTAAACCGATCACAACCGGAAATAACAACCATGATGCTGGAAAAACCGGAACTGATTTTGAAGCCGGTGAACTGCCCTTTGTTCTTGGCGGACCATGGAATGTAGAAAGCTTCAGAAACGCTGAAATTAATTTTGGTGCGATTCCGATTCCGACGATTAAGATCGATGGCGAAGATGTAGCTCCGAGAACATATGCGGGAGCACAAATGCTTGCAGTTTATAAACATACTAAGCATCCTGATGCAGCAATTAAATTTGTAGAATTCTGCCAAAGCGATGAAATTAGTAGATTATTATATGAAAAGAAAGCCAAAGTACCGGCTCTGAAACCAGAAATTCTTAACAATATCGAAGGAATTAAGGATGATAAGGTTGCGAAAGTGATGCTTAAACAATTAGAAACATCCTATCCGATGCCGACAATTCCCGATGTAACTCATTATTGGGGTCCGGCAGAAGCGATGATCAAGAATGTCTGGAACTCCGGCAACTTGATTGCTCATGAAGTGGAAAAAGCAGAAAAAGCTTATAAATCCTTAAAAGAGTTGGCATCACGGTAAATTGCAATTGATGGCCTTATTGAAAAATAAGGCCATCTCTTTCTAAGGAGGAAAGGATGAAGAATAAAATTAAACATGTCTTAAAGGCGGTTGCTTCAGCGATAGTCTGGGGTTTAGGCCAGCTCTTTAACCGCCAATATCTTAAAGCTTTATTTTTCTTTGTCTTATTTTGTGCATTTTTCGGCATTGAACTCGGTTCCGGTCGGTATTTTTCTGATTTCAATCCTTATGAGAAAGTAGCGGGTGTTGATTTAACCGATACGCTTGCAAACAAGTTTTTGCGGGAATATCAGGCTGATGTCGCCGATCCTTATAGCGGTGTGAAGCCGATTCCGAGTTTTGATGCATTCTACGAAGAACATAAAGAAGACGGTTTAAGCATTGAAGAACTGATTCAATTTACAGCGCAGGACATTAAAGCGGGTAGCCCCGTGAAATACTATGTACTTGCTGAAGAACTCCAAGCAAGAGAAGATGATAAAGGAAAGGATCGTCCTACCGATTTATTTCCGGAAGTTGATGAAGAAGAAATCAGCAAATTGCAAAGTTTTTACTCTTTCTTTACAACCTATCAAGACTTGGAGACAATGGTAGAGTACACACGGGTCAATCAGGGTACATCCTTAAATCCCGTTTATGTCTTCATAAATGTTAATGACAGTACCGATGTCAGAAGCGAAATGAAAAATTACCGGATTTTGGACCGAAAAGGAAGTATTTATCGGACCTCTGACTATTCTGATTTTTACATTCAGGTAGTTGACGGCAACGGTATTGTTGTCCGTTATGATAATATCATTGCATCACGCCCTTCTCTTGATGGGGAAGATCCGCTTGCGGAAAGTCTCGTCAGAGTACCGCGTATTAATGATGCAATTTATTATAACGAAGATACAGTTTACGGATATTTTGATCCGGAAGCTAAGGACGGACGCTATCAACAGACGCCTTTTTCGGCCTATCTTAGTCGCTTCTTTATCAATGCAAATAAAATCTATCAAGGCAATGACCAGGACGATTTTGCAAAGTTGAAACTCCGGGTTTATTTTGAAATGCATCCGGAGATGAGAGCTGATTTCGAAAAAAGGTTTGATAATTTTTATTATGACCGTGCCGGATTCTTTTTAAAAGGAATTTGGTCGATTATTACTCTCGGTACGACAGAAGGCGAAGATTACTATCATATCAGTAAACTTGAAGATGCAATTGATGTTAGAGAACTAGGGGGGACGGTCTTACAAACTTTGATCGTTCGTGGTCATCAGTCTTCAATATTAATGATTCAAGGCTTAATCGCGTTGTTATTGCTGATGATCTTTTTGATCTTCTTCATCTGGAATATTAGAGATGCCTATAAAACCAGTCTCGAATATGCAGAAACAGGCGAGAGAGTCTCAGACAAAGCTTATTTCAAGAAACTTTGGGAGTCTTCCTTTGAATATATCGTTTTATTCCCTGCTTTCTTTGCTTTAGTCTTTATTTCCATAATGCCGATTTTCTACGGATTCTTAGTTGCGTTTACATCCTACAGCGGCATACATGCGGATGTCAGCCTCTTTGACTGGGTTGGATTTAAAAATTTCCTCCAGATTTTCCAATTTGGTGAATCGGTCGGAATTCCTTTCGCTAAGGCTTTCTGGAGCGTACTTTTCTGGACGATTATCTGGGCAATATTTTCAACCGCTACGGTTTTCTTCGGTGGTTTCTTCCAAGCCGTGATAATCAATTCGGAAAGAGTTCCGTTTAAGAAGTTCTGGCGAACACTATTTATTCTTCCTTGGGCGATTCCGGCAATTATCACCCAAATGGTTTTCGCAAACATCTTTAATGATGACGGTGTTGTTAACCATTTCTTAGAACAAGTCGGACTTTACGATATCTTAAGAAATTGGAAGATGTTGGGCCTGAGTTTCAAAGAGTTTTTGAATACGGGTCTGCCTAGAATTCTTTATCTCGGTCATGATGATATCCAGTGGTTCGGAAATCCGCATAATAAATGGTTTGTGCGTATATCACTGATTGTGGTTAATATCTGGCTCGGCTTCCCGTATTATATGGCGCTCATGACAAGTACGATGACTGGAATTGACCGCACTTACTATGAGGCCGCTGATATCGACGGAGCAAGCAAATGGCAGAAGTTCTGGAAGATTACTTTCCCGCTGGTGATGATTTCAACGGCACCGCTTCTGGTGATGTGTTTTTCCGGAAACTTTAATAACTTCGGAATGATTTACTTTACCACGCAAGGCGGAGCCAACAGCGACTATAGTACGGCTTTTGCCGGGGATACTGATATTTTGATTTCCTGGATGTATAAACTAACCGTCGATGAGAAGTATTACAATATGGCTTCGGTATTTTCGATTTTGATCTTTCTGTTTGTTGGCTCGGTAGCCGCATGGAACTATTCGCGGACCAGAGCTTTTAAGGAGGATTAATTATGTTTTGGAAAATTTTAATAGGATATATCTTAGCCGTACTTTATTTCACGTATGTTGCAATCGGTGCGGAAATATATGAACGGAAAGGCTACAGCAAGAGCAAGGGTGCTTATTGGTGTTTGATTCCAGGCTATGGTCTCTACCGGGTACTTAAAGCTCCCGCAATCAGAGGTGTTCCGAAAGGGGCACTGCGGAAGTATTACAAACCAAGTGAAATACTTAAAAAAATTGTGATATTTGCGGAACTGGTGTTGGTGGCAATTTTGATCATCTTGCCGGTTACTTATATGATCGGCTCCTCTTTCGCAAGAACGAGCGGTTTGCCTCAAACCTTCCTACCCACAAAATATACACTTGATAATTATAATCGCTTGTTTAATGAAACCCATTTTTGGCGCTGGATGCTTAATACATCAATGATCGCAGTTATAACAATGACAATCAGCGTTGTCTTTGTGACCGGAGCCGGATATGTATTTGCCCGTTATAAATTCAAAGGCAAGAAAGTATCCTTAATGTTAATACTGGTCTTACAAATTTTCCCTTCGTTCATGGGTATGATTGCGATGTTTACGCTCTTTGAAACCTTCGGATTGTTGGGAGAACCGTTGGCGCTGGTTATCATTTATGTCGGTGGCTCGATTCCCTTTAATGTTTGGTTAATTAAAGGTTATCTGCAACAAATTCCTAAGGACTTGGATGAAAGCGCAATGCTTGATGGTGCTAACAAATGGCAAATCTTTACCAAAATAATTCTGCCGCTTTCAGTTCCGATTTTGTCCTTCGTCGCCGTTTCACAATTCATGGCTCCGTGGATGGACTATATGTTACCGCGGCTACTCTTGGATATTAAGAGCACGAAAGAAAATTGGACAATTGCCTTGGGACTCTTTGATATGATTTCTGGCCCCGACAAACAAAACTATACGACTTTCGCTGCGGGGTCAATGATCGTGGCCTTGCCGATAACTGTCTTATATATGATATTTCAAAGATATTTGATTACGGGAATAACTGCCGGTGCAACCAAAGGATAAGAATTGCTATTCTTATTCATAGACAACCGGGCGTGTAGATTCTAGATTTAAGGAGAAGTTATATGAGAGGTAGTGGGATATTACTTCACATTAGTTCGTTACCGGGACCCTATGGAATCGGAACCTTCGGTAAAGAAGCCTATAATTTCATTGATTTTCTAACTAAAGCAAAACAGAAATATTGGCAAGTATTACCGCTCGGTCCTACCTCATATGGGGATTCTCCCTATCAAACCCTTTCCGCTTTTGCCGGTAATCCTTATTTTATCGATTTAGATATCTTAAAGGAACAGGGTTTACTTGAAGAAGACGAATTAAACAATCTCCCTCGGCGCGATACTAAGACAGTTGATTACGGACTTCAGTATCGAGAACGTTTCAGGATTCTTCGGGCCGCTTTTAATAGGTTTCAAAAAATGAATCTTAATCCCAACTCTTACCTGAAATTCCTTTCTGACCAAGCTTGGTGGTTGGATGATTATGCCCTCTTTATGACCTTAAAAACTAAATTTGACGGTAAGAGTTGGGATTTGTGGCCCGAGCAATACCGATTCCGGAATCGGGAGAGTTTGAATAAATTTAAAGAAGAAAATCCGGAAGATATTGAATTTTGGAAATTTATTCAGTTTCAATTTTTCTCACAATGGCAAGGAATTAAAGAATATGCCAATTTAAACGGAATAAAAATTATCGGTGATATGCCGATTTATGTGGCCTATGATTCTGCCGATGTTTGGTGTCTTCCGGAATTCTGGCAGCTGGACGAAGCGCTGATTCCGAAAGCTGTTGCCGGTGTACCGCCTGATGGTTTTACCGAGGACGGTCAACTATGGGGAAATCCGCTTTATGATTATGAAGTAATGGAAAAAGACGGTTTTTCCTGGTGGGTTAAAAGAATCAGCTTCAGCTTTGAACTTTTTGATTCTTTGCGGATAGATCATTTCCGCGGCTTTGAAGGCTATTATTCGGTGCCTTTCGGAGAAAAAACGGCACGCTACGGTACTTGGGTCAAAGGTCCGGGTATGAAATTATTTTCAAAAATCAAAGAAGAATTGGGGGAACTGGATATTATTGCGGAGGATTTAGGTTTTCTGACTCCGGCAGTTCGTGAGATGCTGGCTGCGTGCGGTTTTCCGGGTATGAAAATTTTTCAGTTCGGATTTAACCCAAAGGCGGAAAGCGAATACGCCCCCCACACTTATACAAAGAACTCCGTCGTTTATCCCGGCACCCATGACAGCTCGACTTTAAAAGGTTGGCTTAAAGAGCGGAGCCGTGAAGAATACCTTTACTATAAAGAGTATTTACAGTTTAAGCGGAAAAAGGATGCAGTCTGGAGAGGGATTGTCGAGTGTTTTAAATCCGTATGCAATACCTGTATTATACAAATGCAGGATTATTTAGAACTTGATGACTCGGCTCGTTTCAATGTCCCCTCTACTTTAGGTGGTAATTGGCTCTGGCGTGCACGGAAGAAGGATTTCTCAAACCGTCTTGCTGAAAGGATTGCCCGCCTCGTTACGATTTATTATCGTTGATGATTCCGCGAGGGTAAATAATGAAAAGATTTATTCAGAATTTTCATAATCATTATGTTGTTGACAGCTATAAATACTTGGGTTCTCATTATGAGGACCCGTCTTCAAAAACGGTGACTTTTCGCGTTTTTGCTCCGCATGCGGAAGCGGTGAGTGTCATCGGCGATTTCAATGCTTGGAATCCGGATGTAGATAAGATGGCAAAAATCACTCCGGAAGGCATTTGGGAAGTAAAAATCGCAAATGTTTCCTTGTATGCAAATTATAAGTATTTAATAAAGAAGGGGAACAAATTAATTACCAAGCAGGATCCGTACGCCTATTATTTTGAAACCGACGGCAAAACATCTTCAAAGGTTTATGACCTGGCTCTATTACAGCCAAAACCAAAACGATTAAAGAAAGAAGTTGGTTTAGATCAACCCTTAAATATCTATGAGGTTAATCTCAGTTCTTGGAAAAGAAGAATCGACGGCACTTATTATGATTATCGCAGTTTTACGGAGGAACTCATTCCTTATGTCAAGGAAATGGGCTATACGCATATAGAAATCATGCCACTTACCGAATTCCCTTTTTTAGGATCCTGGGGTTATCAAGTTACCGGTTATTTCGGAATCACTTCTCGCTACGGGGCTCCCCATGATTTTCTGTATTTGGTAAACAAAGCCCATGAAGCAGGAATCGGGGTGATTCTGGATTGGGTGCCAGGTCACTTCGCAAAGGATCCGGAAGGATTGATTGAATTTGACGGTGATTTTGTATATGAAGATCCCCATCCCTTAAGGCGGGAACATCTAAACTGGGGGACAAGGGTCTTCAACTTCTCCAAGCCCGAAGTAAAATCCTTCTTAATCTCATCGGCTTGCTTTTTCTTCGAAACCTATGGGATTGATGGTCTCAGGGTTGATGCCGTGGCTTCTATGCTTTATCTTGACTATGATCGAAAAGAATGGGAGCCGAATAAATACGGCGGAAAAGAAAACTTGGAAGCAATCAACTTCCTTAAGGACTTAAATACCGAAGTTAAAAAGCACTTTCCTGGTGCTCTGATGATTGCGGAAGAGTCGACGGCTTTTACCGGTGTAACAAAGCCTGTTGCTGCAGGAGGACTTGGTTTTACTTATAAATGGAATATGGGCTGGATGCATGATGTGCTTGCTTATATGAGTTTGGATCCGCTTTTTCGAAAAGGCAGCCATCAAAAATTGACCTTTTCCTTGGTCTATGCTTTTAGCGAAAACTATATTCTCCCCTTTTCACATGACGAGGTTGTCCATTTAAAAAAATCAATGCTTTCCAAAATGCCGGGAAATCTTAACGATAAATTTAAAAATTTGCGTTTGCTTTTCGGTTATCAAGCGACACATCCCGGGAAGAAACTTAATTTTATGGGTGCGGAATTCGGCCAGCTTTCTGAATGGAATCATGACCAAGAAATTGAGTGGCATTTGTTAGATGAAGTGCTACACAAAAAGCTCCAAATTTATGTTAAAGATTTGAATTGCCTATATCTTGAATATGATATGCTTTGGGAGCTTGATGAATCTTGGCAGGGGTTTTCTTGGGTTGAAAGTCAAGATGAAGACCGCAATCTCTTAATTTATGAAAGATTCAATCAAAAGGGCGAAAGCTTATTGGTTATATTGAATTTTGCGGGTACTTCTTGGCTAAATTATCGCCTTGGCGTTAGACTGGGAAAGTATCGGGAGTTAATCAACAGTGACGCTGAGAAATACGGCGGTGATAATCTCCGGAATTTCAAGCTTAGAACTGAAGCGGTTATCTCCCATAATAAACCTTATTCCTTGGTTTTAAATATTCCCGCCCTTTCGGTTATCATTTTAGAAAAAGTTGAATAGTATTGTCAGAAAACTTGCATGCATTTGTTAGGCAGCAAGCAGATATAGAGAATAGAATAGAAATACTCGAGGAGTTAGAATGGATTATAAAACTATCAGAGAAAGAGTAGAAGAAAATTTAACTAAAAATTACGGAATTACACTATCAGAAGCGAAGTTGGAAGAACTTTTTCGTGCATCCGCTTTGACTATTAACGAGCTATTAAAGGAGAAGCGAGAAAGTTTTGATCGCAAGGTCAAGCAAGAAAAAGGAAAACGAGTTCATTATCTTTGTATGGAGTTTTTGGTCGGAAGATCATTTAAAAACAACCTGCATAATCTTGAACTTGTTGAAGAGTTTTGTAAACTTTTTGCGGAGTGCGGATATGACTTGGAAGAAGTGTTTGAGTTAGAACCTGATGCCGGACTCGGTAATGGCGGCTTGGGTAGGCTTGCGGCTTGTTTTATGGAGTCGCTAGCTTCCAAAAACTATCCCGCCATGGGGCATTCTTTGCGTTATGAATATGGTATTTTCAAACAAAAAATTGAAAACAACTTACAGACTGAATATCCCGATATTTGGCTACCGCTCGGAGAAGTCTGGTTAAGTCCCCGAAATGATCAAATCTATACGGTGCGTTTCGGCGGTCGGGTGGAAGAAAAGTTTGAAAACGATAAGAAAGTATACAAACACATTGATTATCAGGAAGTCGAAGCCCTACCCTATGATATGATGATTTCAGGGGCATATGGTGAAGCCGTGAGTGTGCTTAGGCTCTGGCGGGCTCAAAATATCAAAGCTTTTGATTTTAAGGCCTTTTCGGAAGGAAATTATACAGAAGCTATGGCCGAGTATAACAAGGCCGATATGATTTCAAAATTGCTTTACCCGCCCGATGAAACACGTGAAGGTAAGAAACTTCGCGTCAAACAACAATATTTTCTGGTCAGTGCCGCTGTCCAAAACATCGTTCAGGATCACTTGCGTCATTACGGCGATATCCGGAGTTTTCCGAATCATGTTGCCATCCATATCAATGACACGCATCCGGCCTTATGCATTCCGGAATTAATGCGGATTTTTATGGATGAACATAACCTGGAGTTTAAGGAAGCTTGGGAATTGGTGACACAAACAGTTGCTTATACCAACCATACGGTAATGGCGGAAGCTTTGGAACGTTGGCGGGTTGAATTGATTCAGGAATTATTGCCGCGGATTTATCAGATCTTAACGAACATTGATGAATTTTTCCGAAAAGAAGCAATAAAACGAGGCCTTGACCAGGAACAGATTGATTCGCTTGTTGTGATTCATAACGGCGAAGTCAGAATGGCAAATCTTTCTGTAATTGCTTCTCATAAAGTCAATGGCGTTTCCAAACTTCATAGCGATATTATCAAAAAAGATATTTTTAACGGTTATTATCAAATGACACCAGAGAAATTCACCAATGTTACCAACGGTATTGCTTACCGGCGTTGGCTCTCTCAAGGCAACCCCCGACTTGTAGCATTACTGGAAAAAACAATTGGGCCTGGGTTTAAAAAGGACGCATCCGAATTGGTGAAGTTTTTAGAATACCGTGAAAATGAAGATGTGCTGCGGGAACTTTCGGAAATAAAATATGAAAATAAACGTGAGTTTGCGGAATATGTACAAAAGAAATATGGAATTAAACTTGATCCGAAATCGCGTTTTGATGTTCAGGTGAAAAGATTCCATGAATATAAACGTCAACTTTTGAATACATTAAAAATCATTACACTCTTTATTGCTTTAGAAGAAAATCCTGAATTGGAGATTACGCTACAAACCTTTATTTTTGGTGGGAAAGCAGCTCCCAGTTATCGCCAAGTAAAGGAAGTAATTGAACTAATTAATTGTCTTGCTCGCGAGATTGAAAAGCATCCAAAGATACTTTCAAAATTAAATGTTGTGTTCTTAGAAGACTATAATGTCTCACTTTCTGAAAGATTAATGCCGGCTTCAGAAGTAAGCGAACAAATCTCGCTTGCGGGAAAAGAAGCAAGCGGAACCGGAAACATAAAGTTCATGATTAACGGCGCTTTAACTTTAGGAACTCTTGACGGTGCCAATGTCGAGATCCATGAAGAAGTCGGAAGCGAAAACATCTTTATTTTCGGAATGAAAGCAGAAGAAGTTGAAAACTTGAAAAATCAAGGTTATCAACCGGAATTGTATCTTTCAAATCCTTTAATTAGGAAGGTAATCGAGCGCTTAAATAAAGGCTTTAATGGTAAGAGTTTCAAACATATCTCTGATTACTTGTTGAAGCGTGATCCCTATATGGTGCTGGCGGACTTTGCTTCCTATTTGGAAAAACATGAGGAAATGGACAAAGTCTATCAAGACCAAAAATTATGGAATCAAATGGCGCTTGTGAATATTGCGAAAGCGGGAATCTTTGCTGCGGATCGTTCCGCAAGTGAATATGCAAAAAATATTTGGAGACTGAAGGTTATCGAATAATCTGGGTCTCTAAAGAATTTTGTTAATCATATTTAATTATCTACGATAAATCGAAAAAAATGATAAAAAGGCCTTTGTTAATTCTCTTTTATTGAAAAAACAAAGGCCTTAGGTTTTTGATTATGG
>JGI24503J29689_10011596_pt1 | contig 13275 bp, 6 predicted proteins | sample BioPla3RNA2_FD_29689 | JGI IMG/M metagenome (IMG submission 29689)
CTTGACAACCCCAAGTACAAATATTAAAATTACTATTGATGGCTCCAAACAATCAGATAAAGTATATGCTGTTTTTGCAGGGGAGTACACAGAAAAAGAAGACGAATTCATTCCTAGCGAACCAAGTCCAACGACACACAAGGACACTATTAAACGCAGAGGGCATATTGAGGTTTATTTGTATAATAGCGAAGAAGAAGAAATCAAGGTTACTCCTGCACAATCTGTATCTATTGATGTAAGTCTGAATAGAGAAGATATTCCTGCTTTAGGCTTTAAACGTTTTTATGATAGACCACTTGCTTTACCTATTGATGTAACGGCAAGTATTGATGTTATCTTTACAGATCTTGAGCTATTTGCACAGTTGTGCAGCAAAGATGCTGAAAGCGATACAGATTTAAGCCTTGATGATTTTAGAAACGATCTTGGTTTAAAGGTTACTATTTTTGACAGAACTGACGTTGATGGAAAACAAAATCCTGTAAAAATTCTTGAAATCCCAAGACTTATTCCATCTGACGAGGTATGGAATATTTCTCTTGATGGACAAGCTACGCAGACCTTTAGTTTCCGTGGCATGGAACTAATCGTTAAAAAGGGTAGTTAGTAGAAACTGAATAAAATAGGATGGTGAGGAAGGATGGAAGCTGATCTAAAAAAACTTCGCAAAGCGATTACTTTGACGCTAAACAATGTCACCCGTGAGTTATTGACGGAAGTAGAGATTTTATTGTTTGCGCTGAAAGCATCGACTAACGATCCAGAGAAAAGCAAGATGTTAGATGAGGCGTTTAATAGACTCCGCAATAGAGTGTTTGATATTGGTGGGGCAGAAACGAATAGACTTCATAGATATCTTGAGGACTGGACTGTAAAACAAGACGATCAAAAGCTAGATTGGGTTGAATTTGGACCTAGACTAGAGGAAGGAAGGAGGAGTAAAAATGACCGATAACTTGTTAGATAAAACTGAATTTACAGAGATGGAAGTTTCTGAAGGCATGAACCAAACCGCTACTGGTGAAAAGAGAGTAACCATTAGCGGTCTTGGTGATGTCATTTTAAAGTACCCTACGCGTAAAGACGAAATGGACGCTGATAATGAGCGATCCAAGGCTTATACGCGTTTTTTGCTAGACGATACTTTAAGAACAGAAGATGAACTTAAAAAGATAGCAGAAAACAGGGGAATATGGACACAGGCTGATGAAGATAAAATCACAGAGATGCAAGAGAAAATTGCTAAAATCCAAGTTGAAGTTCTCACATCGAAGAAAGGCAATGCTCAAAAGAAAAAGAGAAAAGAACTCATCGATGCGAGAAAAGAATTTATGGATTTAATCATCAAAAAGAATAGTATTTTTTCACACTCTGTAGAATCCAAAGCAACTAATGTTTGGTGGCAGTTCCTAGTTTTTCGTTGTACCTTCAAAGAAAATGGTGAAAGGATGTGGACTGACTACAACAAGTTCTTAGACGAATCCTCTTCAAGTCGCTCTATCGAAATTATTGCAGAATACATTGCATTCTATAATGGGTTGGGGGACAATTTTTTCGATTTGTTGCAAGAGGGGGAAACCGAACAGCCAGAGAGTGGAGAAACAGATGGAGTATAGCTTCTAAAAATAATTTCCCGATATTCGAGAATAGTGTAAGTGAGTGGAATAAGAATCAGGTTAAGTTTGCGTACTGGATGCAGTTTTATGACTCTGTATACCAGTCTTTAGACTGTCCAGATGACTATATCATTGAGAACAATCATTTGCTTGATCAGTGGTTTGAAGCCAAAATTAAAGAACAAGACTCAGAGCGACAGTCTCGAAGGAATAAGCAACGAGGTGGTCAAGGGAAATCTGCCTTTGATCATCAAGAAGTAACAATCTACTAACTAGCAGAGGAGGTGGGGGATCGTGAGCGATATTAATCACGTTATAAAAATCACGGCTGATATATCTGATATTGACCAAAAAGTGGGCACGATCATTGGTTGGCTTGAAGGCGTAGACAAGGCGTTTAAGTCTCTTGGTGGTCAACTTAGTGGTACTGATAACAAAGAGCTTAAAAAGATCCTAAAAGAAATTGAGAAGGGTCGCAAAGATGGAACGAGAATACATCAAGACGCTACCAAAAAAGCAACAAAAGCAGAACAAAAGGTTGCCGATGCGACTCGTGATACAACATCAGCTATAAGCGAACAAATTGCTGAACTATCAGCTCTTGTGTCAACCCTAAATGATCTTGCGGCAACCATAGATAAAATAAAGGCTCCAGATATTACCCCACCCGATGCGCCGAAATCACAACCTAGAAAAACTCAAAAATCCAAAAAAACAACAATCACCCCAAAAGAAGTACTTCCTCGGGAGCCATCTGGTTCTTCTAAAACAACACACCCCGGAACAATCACTGCTAGTGAGATTCAACAATACAAAATAGCTGAAAGCAATATAGACCAAGCTACAGTAGATGGAATTTTAAACGCTAGCACGAGCGAAATCGAAAATGTGATGAAATCCATTATGAATTACTATAAAAAAATGGGTTTGGCTTTTGAGTATCTTCGTAAAGTATCTTCTGATCCAGAGGTGTTTAGAGAGGTTCTTGAAAGTGAAGACGGACAAAAATTCCTAGATAAAGTTAAGCATGAAAAAGATGCTCTCGAAAGATTTGCTAAAGCCACCTACGATAAAGAAGCGGCATCTGTTGAAAGGCTATATTCTATTGTTATTAGAAAACAGCAAGAAATGGGCGAGTCAACAGATGAGGTAAAAAAGAAGTATGAGGAGTTCAAAGCAGTTGTCGACAAAGACGATACAGGTCTTCATACTATTAACACCTTCAAAAGAGAGTTTGCAGACATTAGCTATAAGCTTGATGCAAAAATGGGCGATATTGGTGGAGAAAAGCACAATACGCTTGTCAGCAAAGCTTTGGAAAAATACACCAGACTTACTGTTGCTTATGACAAACTTGGGATTAAGACAGACGAAACAAGAATGTCTACAGAACAGTATGGCGAAGCCCTAAGAAAAATGGAATATGGAGAAGTCCTTCGTTCCATCAAACAAATAGAGCAAGAACAAGCAAATCTAAATGCTCGCATGATGGAAGGGAAGGCATCCAACCAAAAGATTGAAGCATACAGATCTCTTATTAGGGCTGCACAGACATATAGAGATGTACTTATCCAACTTGGAGAATACGAAAAAGCTGAAGAAATAGATCCTTTGCAGATGGGCAAAACTATGTGGAAACATGGCGTTGCAGGTATGGATAAAGCAAGGTTCGATCTTTTAGCTGATATCGGTGAGTCCAGAACTCAACTTAGAGATATTGGAACACCTGAACATATTAAGGAAGTTACAAAAGCAATCAATCTCATTGTGAGGTATCATCAAGTCTTAGAAGATTTAGGACAAGGTACAGCTAAAACCAAAGAAGAGATTGAGGCTTTAACTGAAGAGCTGAAAAAACAAAGTCAAGTCGAAATCAGCAGAATACAGCATGAAATGCGAAATCAAATAGCTACCTTAGAACCTATGCTTTCTACTCAAAAAAGAGAGACAAGTACGCATGAAAAGGCAAATGCTGCTGTTAAAGCCTATAATCAACTTGTAGAGCTTATGCATAGAGTGGGACTTTTAGACAAGAACAGTCTTGAGGTTGAAAAGGAAAGGCTACGTCTAAGGAGCTTGTCTGGAGAAGCACTAAGAAAAGAAACAGCTCTAATTAAGGAACAGATTATTGATCTTCAAGCAAGTATGCCAGACCCAACGGGTTTTCAAAACTTTATGGGCAGATTCACAAAAATCGCATTGTGGAATCTGTCTGTTCGTGCTGTTCAATATACAATTCAAGCGTTTAAAGCACTTATAAACACAACCAAAGAAGTAGAGAAGGCTATTATTGATCTCCGTAGGGTAATGGATCATTCTACAACTGACTTCGATAAGATGAAAGACTCTATCTTTGAACTCGGAAGAGAGATGGGTCGAGTACATACTGAAGTTGGGGAAATTATGTTTCTCTTTGCAAGACAAGGCAGGGATCAGGCAGAAGTCATATCATTAACAGAGACCGCTCTTATGGCTCTTAATATTAGCGAGATGAACTCTGAACAGGCTGTATCTATGTTGACAGCCGCAACACTACAATATAACGTAGCCGCCAGTGAAACAGTATCTATTCTCGATGCGTGGAACGAAGTATCAAATAAAAATGCAGTAACACTAGAAGACTTGGCAGAAGCAACATCGCACACTGCCTCCTTAGCGCGTAATCTTGGTATGGACATGCACGAACTCAACGGTATTATTACAGTTTTAGCTGCTAATACAGGTAAGTCTGGTGGAGAAATTGGTCGTAGTTTAAGGTTTGCATTTAGTAGAGCTTTTTCTCCTGAATTTGCTGGAACTTTACGTAGTGTCCTGGGTATTGACGTATATAAGCCAGGTACTGGTGAAATGCGTGAGTTTGGTGGAGTACTTAGAGAAATTGCTGAAAGATGGAATGATCTATCCGACGCCCAACAAGCCGCAGTTGCCAAATCCCTTGGTGGAACAAGGCACATTAACGATATGATGGTCTTGTTCGAACACCTTGGAACTATAGGTATAAAAGCAGCTACAGACTCGATGAATTCATTCGGTAGTTCCGCACGAGAAAACGCTGAATATATGTTAAGCTTAGAGAAAAAATTCGGTAGATTTCAAGCAACAATCGCAAAATCACTAACAGCAATTGGCGATGCGGGGATATTGGCAACCATCAAAAATGTAGTAGATTTAGCAAATGTAATTGTAACAGCTTTTAATTCTATCCCGTTTCAACCTTTTATTATAGGAATGACCTTATCTCTTGTTGCAAGCAAATTATTAACAAAACATGTTGCTCAATTAGCGATTTGGGAAGGCCATCTCGGAGTAACTATAGGGCAAAACACGTTTTTTTATACCGCAGAGACCCTTGCAAAACTTAAGAATATCACAGTTACTGGTGTATTGACAGCAGCATCAAAAGGTTTGGCTGTAACATTAGGCTTTTTAGGTGGAGTCTTAAAGTCTTTAATTAGCCCATGGACACTCTTGGTGGGTGGGATACTACTTTTCAACTATGCGATTAATTCAGCAAGAGAGAACGCAACCAGAGCACAATACGCCTTCGTTGAAGCATATACTTCGGCTATACAACATGCCAAAGCAGAACAAGAGCGTTATGATGCTTTATTGGCTGTAGCAGACATAGTAAAAGAAGTCGAAGAGGGGAATCTATCTGAAGCCGAATCTATTAACAAACAAACTGAGGCTGTAGAAAAATACAACCAAGCTTTTCCTAGTATGATTTCTAATTACCAAGAACTTCAAGCTCATATTTATGACACAATTGATGCTCATAAAAAATGGCTTGATGAGGTAAAAAAGTCAGCAGATGAGTTTACCAATAAGTATCAACTAAGTATCGGCTTCGATGCGGTAGAACTAGATAAAACAATAAAAAACTTGCGTGAGCGTAGTTCTCTAGTAGAAGAACTATTTAGGAATCTTGATACAATGAGCGCTTCTCAAGCATATTTAATGATAGAAACAGAAATTTTGCCTGGAATATCTCTTGATCCAAAAGGTGAAGCCTATAAAATGCTTCATGAATTAAGAGATATAATTAACTTAGAAGCATATAAGATGTTTGATGCAAGAGAGCCGTTTGGCACCACTGCACTGAGCAGGATTTATCCTCTCATTTTAGTTACACTGAATGCTATAAAAGAGGAAACTGATGCAGCAGAAGCCCAACTTCTTGAGCTAGAAAAAAGATTCTTGCAATCTATTGATCCGGACTCTGCTCTCTTTATGGAAACTGGTAGTTTTGATTCGGGACATCACCTTGAAAGAATAGGGAGATATATTGAAAGTATCGAACAATTCTCATCTTCTATACGTGATTTTCATGGAGAAGTTCAACCTGTTGTAGAATACATGAATAACCTTGAGAAGGAAGCGACAGAATCACTTGGTGTGCTGGAAGAATATTTCCGTAAAACTGGAAAGGGTCTTCAGCATTACTTAGAGTACCTTGAAAAGATTCAGAATCCAGAAGTTGGTATTAATGAAGAGCAACTCCAAAGAAATATTATTGCGGTAGCTAGAGGGGTACTAGAAGATCTTGATGTAGGGACTGTAAAATATTACGGAGCATTAGAGCAGATCATTAAGGCAGAAGATAAGCTTGTAAAAATCAATAAAGATAAGCAAGAAACTTTAAAGAAAGCCTTCGATGCGGGAGCAATCAGTATACAAGATTATCTTGTAGAGATGGATAGATTAGACCGCAACCAAGCCTTTAGAAGAAAGCTAGAAGAAATTCGCAAAATGAATGAAGAACTCGCATCAGGAACAGCTAAGGCTATTAATACCGCTTTTAGTGGACTCCTCAAAGGTGAAGAAGATGTATTTAGCAAGTTCCAAGAAAACATGGAAAATGTTCGTGCTGACATATTTGCCAATGCGCTAACAAATTATGTAACAGACAGTGATTATTATAGAATACAAATGGCACGAGAACAAAATGCTCTTGCTACACTTCTTGGTGTAGAATTAAGTCCAGAGCCTACTATGGAAGATAAAGAGTTTGCTTTGCTATCTGAAGCGAATGAAAACCAAAAGCAAGAGTTACAAATACTCAAATTTATGGAAGGTAAAGCAGAAGACCAGGTAACTTTGTTAGGTACGATTGCAGAGTTTCTCGCCAATCTCTTTGCGCCTAAAGATGCACCGTCCGAAGCTCAGAACTTTAATGTATCAGATTATAGTCCATATGGAGCGAGCGATGGATCTGGTGGTGGAGTAAGATATTCTGAAGCGATAGCAAATATAGACAATATCACATCTTCTGAGGTAGCAATGACTGCCGAAAGCGTTGAAGTTGTGGCGAAAAGCGGCGTACTACAATCAACTCCTGGTGTTGCTGGTTCTATTTATAGCGGATCTGGAGAAGGTATATCGTATATCCCTTATGATGAAGAATTCATTAAGGACATGGAGGAATTTTTTCGAAACAACCCAGAGGATTACGATCTATTTGCTAGGCTAGTTTGGGCAGAAGCTGGTGGAGAAGGATTTTTAGGACAAGTCGCAGTAGCAAACGTAGTCTTAAATAGGGTTGCAAGTGAGCTGGATTATATGCCAGACTCTATACGTGAAGTAATAGAGCAAAAGAGCACAAAAAATGGGGTTACTACCTATCAATTTTCTCCTATGGGTGACGGGAGAATAAACCAAGATTTAACAGCCGCTGAGATGAACACAGCTAGGACAGCCATCTATCACGCACTTACATATGGAGACCTTACTGAAGGAGCATTATACTTCTGGAACCCAAAAACCTCTGATGAGAAAGCGGGAAACTGGATGCAAAATAACCTTCATATCTTAGGCGACATAGGCAATCATCGTTTTGCAACAGACCCAAAGGTGGCACAAGCTATTAGTCAGTTGAAGATATATGAGGTTCAGTTAGGTGATACATTAACCTCCATAGCTAACAAGTTCAAAGTCACAGTAGAAGAGTTAGTAAAAATAAATAACATAACTAACCCTGATAACATACAAGCTGGAACGCTTATAAACATTCCAATTGGATTTTCTTCTGGCGGTTATACTGGAGACGGAACGAAATTTGAACCAGCAGGTATTGTTCATAAAGGAGAATATGTGATCCCAGCATGGCAAGTGAAAAAATACCCTGATGTGGTAAATGCACTTGAAACAGTAAGAAGAAGAGGGTATGCATCAGGTGGTGCTGTTCAATTTACTCCAGGTCTAGGAGGAGTATACAATCCTACTGTTGACTCTAATACACTAGAAGAAAAAATAACAAGACTTATTGATATTCTCATAGACCTAGAGACAGATGAAGATGGCAAGACATATCAGGATCGTGTTGTTGAGCGACTTGACCAAATTACAGACCAAGAGCTTCCCAATATCAAAAAAGGTTTTGATGAGTTGTTTAGGGAACTTCCTGGTTTCCAAGAGATCGTTTCCGCACTATCAGAAGCGACAAAAGAGTTAGGAGCAGGAGCAGGGGTTCTCAAAGGTGTTCTGAGTGGAGAAACATTAGCAAAGTCTGTAGCAGACGCAATAGGTCCAGCGATTAAAGAGGTATTACCTAAGCAGCTTGCTAATCCTTTAATGAATATGAGTGGAGGATTCATAAAATCCTTATTCGGCTCATCTAATATACTAAGCACTCTCTTGAGTGGTTTTGGTATCGTATCTATTATTGGCTCATTAGTTGGTGGACTTAAAAATTTCAGTATTACAGGTTTATTTGAAGGATTTAGCCTAAGAGGTTTACTAGGTTTAGCATCTGGTGGTTACACAGGAGAAGGAGGCAAGTTCGAGCCAGCAGGCATCGTCCACAAAGGAGAGTATGTAATCCCTGCATGGCAAGTTAAAAAGCGCAAGGACTTGATTGCACAACTTGAAACTGAACGCTTAAAGGGATATTCATCTGGTGGAGCAGTAGCGTTTAGTCCAGGTGTATGGTCTGGTGGAGATGCACAATTTATAGATAGAACAAACAGATATCGAGCAGATGTATTAAAAAAGTTAGAGGATCTCGTAGAGAACACAAAAGATTTATCTCTTGAAGAAGACTCAAAAGCCTTAATAGTGCAACAGCTTGCAGGTAGCTATAATGCTGGAGGGTACAACTTAGGAGCACAAGGTAGAAAGACATATCCCCATGAACAAGAGTTAAAAATAGACCCAAATATGGTTAGTGAAATTGTAAAAACATACGAACCAGACCCAGATAGAATTCCAACTCTATTTGATCCAATTATTAAAGGCATGGAGTTAGCTATCAACAATCTCGAAAGAACCATACCTTGGGATCAGCTTGAATCTGATTTTAATATTCTCGAAGATCCTCAAGTTATAAAATCCCTAACTACTACTTTTACGAATTTGGGTAGAACTGCATTCGGTTTCGATGATCAAATGCTTACGGATAAAATTATGGGTGGATTCGAAGCGATAGCAAGTGAATGGGTGACAGCAGATGGTATAGAGGCTTTTCTCAAGTCTATTGAACAAGGTTTTATTGACCTTATGGAAAAATGGGGAGAAGAAGATCCAAAGTTTTACGATAGGCTAATGGATAATAGGGATGATATAGAGAGAAGAATGGCTATTACTACAGCAGATGAGGCTTTACAAGACAAGAGGCAAGTACAAAACGCTGTAGCCGCTGCTATAGATATGTATGCCAAGACTGGAGAAAGCGGAATGGCTGGTTTAATAGGTGCTTTTGCGGGCTTGATCCAAGGCACACAAGTAGAAGCTCGCCTCACAGATAAATTTGATGAGGTTGGGCTAGGCAAAAACCTTGCTTCTGACGTAATCCAAGGTCTAGGTGCCATCTGGGGAGGTATGGAACAGTTACGAGATAAAGATGGAGACAAAGGAGCTGGTATTGCTAACGTAGCAACAGGTCTTATGTCTGCACTAGGTATTGGTGGTCCATGGTCTATGCTTCTACAGCCAATAATTAGTATGTTATTTGGACGTAGGCAAAAACAAGAGGAACAAAAGGAAGCAGAGAAGCTTGGTAATACAAGATACTTTTTACAGCAAAGCGATGGATTTAGTCCTTCTGAACGATTCTACTTGTCTGGTAGACACGCATCCATTCTAAGGGGAGATACAAGTTACAATACACAAAACACGTTTAATATTACCATGAATGCACAGGGTACTACCAAAGAAGATGCAGAAAGATTTGTCACTACAATTCAGCAAATGATTGAGCAGAATAATAGAAATTGGGGTAGTGCTTATCGAGACGAGTGGCATAGAGGAGTAATGTAACAAAGGCGGTGAATTAGTATGGCAAAGTGGAGTATTCAGCTTGACGGAGATATATATCGACCCCTTGAGCAGAACCCTATTCAATTCGAATGGAACCCTTCAAAAGAAACATTTTTAGAAAAAACAGTTGGTGGCTTTGTCATACTTAATTCACCCCCTAAAAATTCTTTTAAGGACGAATTAAGTGCTACATGGTCAGCCGCCAGTTTAGAACTTAGAAATATTTTGTATGATTTGTTTTATACAGACAAGACATTCAAACTAAAAACACACACAGGGTATGAGAGGAACGTTAAAATCGACAGTTACTCTGAGGAGCAACATGCAGGATTTAAAAAAGATGGATCTCCAGTATTCGATATAGATGTAACGTTTTTTGTAGTAGAGGACGATCAGTTATGAGATGGAAAATAAATGGAGTACCTATCCCAAGAAATCCCTCTACTGCACAAAAAAATCCCATAAAAAACGTAGAGTACAAACAAACAATTATCGGACCTCCTGCCCGAATCACAAACTACAGAAATCTTATTACAATGGAGATAGACGCAAGTTGGAGAATGGCACCAGAGGAACTTCGTGACCAATTATATCTTCTATATGCAATGGGTGACGTATTTCTTCTAGAAACACATATCAAAAATAGCGGGCAGGAAGTCTGGACAATGAGAATATCCGAATTTGATTCAAGTCACACAAAATTAGGTCAAATCCCAAAAGCACGACACTACGACGTGAATGTTGTCTTTCAAGAAGTAACACAGGGGTTGGTTTGAATGTTATCACCAACTATCAAAGGAGAAAAAGTAGTTTCTAACGAAGTACTTAGCACTTTAGCAAAAGGGAATGTCAAGCCAATATCTAGAGTGGTCATTTTTAGAAAATATGGAACTACAAAACCATATATAGAAATTCCAACAGAGGTTCATAATATTTTAAATTATAACATAAATGAAGATAGGAGCTTTGGTGCCGCTAGACTAACACTTACAGGAAGTAATAAAGATGGCTTATTTTCATATGGGAATGTTAGCTCTCCATATAATACTCTTGACGTAAGTTTGTTAAATCCAGAAAGTGTTCCTCTTAATTTGCAAAACGGAACACATGACGGTACAGAACACGCTGGTACGTCACTTACTTTGAAAGATTCTGTCTCATATGGCTCATGGACTTCCGATGTTATAGATGGAGGACAAAACCTACATTCTTGGCACTCTCTTAGCTGGAATACGATGCCAACCACTCTCGATGTAAATGGGATGCTTTTTTCAACTACAATAGAAGTATTAGTAAGATATGGAAGCGCTCTTAATACACAGCACGATTCATGGACACCTTGGCAAAAAATTAAAGTAATCTCTGGTGGTCTTTCCAGTACTGTTGAAAATTTCTTTATCTATTCCAAACAGCGATATATACAGGTGCAATTAAGGTTGTTCCCTGCACATCAAACATCTGGCATTCCTATGATTACATCAGTCACATTAAAAAAGAATATGAGAAACACGAGGTATGAACCCTTGCTCAATCACCCTCTTTATTATTATGGAAACAGAATAGCTGTTGAAGAGGGTGTTGTTCTAGATAACGGAGAAATAGAGTGGTTCAATAAGTTTAATGGATTTATTGATGAGGTTAGTCCATATCATACTACACAAGGTTTAGGGCTTCGGTGTACAGCTTTAGATGCCATGAGAATGTGTTTAAATGATATTATTGAGAAGCCAGACCCTGATGTTGAGGGTGACAAGATATTTGAGGCAAAGAAAACTAAAGTGACATCTTTAGAACTCGTCAAAGTAGATCCCCCAGGTATTGATTTTATTGAAGATGGGAAAGCACCTCTTGATGTTCCTGTAGGACCAGATGATGATGGATTTGTATATTCTATACCCTATCAACCGTATGAATTTAAAAATAATGGTCCGATACGAGGATTTGAACATTCAACTGGTCCTAAAAGTGATAGCAGAGGTGATCATAAATACATTCCCTGGGTAAAGAGACCTGATGTAAAGATTTATGTAGACGGAGTACATAAACGAGATGGGTTTGATATTGATTATGAAAAAGGTGTAGTATACTTCACAGAAAAACCCAAGAAGAAAGATGGTGAAGATAACCCTACAGTTCGAGCGAGTTTTGAATGGTATGACATGAGCGACAATAGGCTTGAGGATGTTTTAGGAGAAATCATAGCTCTTGCAATAAAGAAAGCAGGTTATACAAAACCAGTCAGAACACGAAACAACATACATCATTACGATCTTTGGGAATCACCAGATCATAGCTTTAAAATTATTTTAGAACACTCTAGACCGAGGGTAACAATTCCTCCTACAGGATTTTATATCGACGATAACAAGACATTCTTCGACGCGCTTATAGATATATTAAAATTTGTTCAACCAGACTATCTTTTACGAGCTACAGCAGAAGGGTATTTTGTAGGAGAACATATGCCACAAATCAATCCTCGCAACCCAGATGATCCTAGTGAATTGATTTATAGTTTGAGTTTAATAGGTAGTATGGAGGTTCCTGTATCTGAAAAGGATATTTTTACAAAAGTTATTGCGAGAGGAACACTGCAAAGCACAAAAAATATTGCACTAGGCATTACTCCTATTGACGTAAGAGGTAGATCGTCTTCTGTAGAAACTTATTCTGCACCTAGTGTAGATGGGCATGACCCAAAAGATATTACAAGTGGTGATTTAAAAACAAATACTGGATGGGTATTTTTGAATAGTGAGCCTGATTTGCCGATTGACATGTTTACTATTGAGTTAAAAGAACCAGAAAATATAGGTGGAATTAATATTCTAATAGGAGATGGAGCTGGTCAGCCAAAGAAGGGTATGGGTAATAAGTGGGGTCCTGTCAATCTGAATGGATTTGGTGTTGCTGTTGAGGTTTCGCCAAACAAAACGGATTGGTATACTCTTACAGAGAACGATTTTACAGGATCTTCAGGGGAATGGGTACGGATTGATAAAAATAACTTCTTGCCTGATATCAAATCATTAAAAGTTAAATATATAAAGTTTATCGCCACATCTGCTCCACATTTCGAAAGAGGATCAAGCGGTATTTTGTTTGGATTGTTCGGTAAGAACTATGAGGAAGGATATTGTTGGGCGATCAGACAAGTTCAAATATTCCCTGACGAGGAAATTCGTCAAGATGTAGATATTGAAGATTTAAAAGAGTCTCTTATAAAATCTATTGACCCATCTTTACCAGCAAACGTAAAAAGCGAATTGTCCGCTAGAATAAGTGCAGGCTTAGACGGAATACAAAGCAGAGTAGGGACTAAAACAACTATATTGCCCGTCGATCATTCGCTTCAAACTCCCGAAATGGTAAAAGCAAGAGGTCTTGATTATTTGTATGAAAC
>JGI24503J29689_10028966_pt1 | contig 13226 bp, 12 predicted proteins | sample BioPla3RNA2_FD_29689 | JGI IMG/M metagenome (IMG submission 29689)
CAGAAAATGGCTGCGTTGTATTGAATGAATCAGATAAAAATTTAATAGTAATTAAATAATAAAATGGAGGAGATAAAATGAGATACAAATTGATATTATTAATGATTATTTTTATTGTATTATTAGGCTGTGGAAAGGAACCTGTAGAGATTAAAGAGTTCCATATAAACGGTCTGAGTTTATTGGAAGCAAGTGCAGATTTTGAAAATATAATTGATGTTAAATTTGATACACAGGATACAGTTTACATTACTAAAACAGATATTTTATCTAAAAATGGAACAGTTGATTTTGAAGATAATCAATGGATTTATAAAATTGATAATGAATATGATTCGGATACGATTTATATAAGTGTTACGTATTTAAAGTCAGATACTTGGAAAGAATACAAAGAGACATTTAAAAAAAAGATACGTATAAATAATAAAAAAGAGCTTACATTTATACTTTATTTAGCTGCAGACAACAATTTAAGCTATTTAGGGTATCTTGATTTACTAGAGATATCAAAATCAAGAGTTGATATAGATAAAATTAATGTTTTAATATTTGCAGATTCTTATAGAGAATCGGAAAATGTTCGTGGATATATTATTAAAACTAATAGTGAAAATGACAAGCTGAAATTGGACAGAAATATAGATGGTAATACAGAGATAAATTATTTAAAAATGGTAGAAAAAACAGAGGAAAAAAACACTGGTGACTGGAAAACTTTACAGGAAGTTTTGGATTATGCTTATAATAATTATCCTGCAAAACAATATATACTTACTCTATGGGACCATGGTGACGGATGGTATAACGACAATAACAATACAAATCCTTTTGAAGATTTAAAACGTGCAATAGCCATAGATGATTCTTCAAATGGAGATTCGTTAAATCTCTGGGAATTAGAGTATGCTATAAAAAATTCTAAAATTGGTAAATTAAATTTAATATATATGGATGCTTGCCTTATGGGAGGAGTTGAAGTTGCGTATCAACTTAAAGATGTGGCAGATTATCTAATGTTTTCACCGGAGGTGACACCGGGCATGGGATCTGAATATGAATATATGTTAAATGCTATTAGTGATAATTATGAAAAATCAATGTTAGATGTTGCAAAAGCAATTATTGCCGGAAATATAACAAGCTATAGTATCGGAGGTAAACAACACGATGGGGATAACTTTGAATCGCTAGTATATACAGTTGTTGATCAACGAAAAACAGATGTATTTATAGAAAAATTAAACAATGTAAGTGATGTTTTAATAAATAATATTGACGCTATTAAAAATATGAAAAACACAACATTACTAACGTATAGTTATGAAAATACTAATGATTATTCTAAATTATCGACATATGTAGATTTAGGTGATTTCCTTGAACATGTTAAGAATTTATCATTGTCTAGTAACGATCTATCAATAATAGATGATCTATTAGTTTATATGAGAAATAGAGATGAATATATAGGAGAATTAAAATATCAAAATGGAGTTTATCCTGGTTATCCAATGGCCATACAAGATGGGACATATGGATTATCAATATATATGCCACTTAAAGAAGTTGCATATAGCTATTCAATTTCTTATTACTATTACGCAACAAGATTTGCTAGAGATACAAAATGGTATAACTTTTTAGAAAGATATAATAACTAAAATATTATAACTACTTAAAAATATATAAATAATGAAAAGTAGGTGAATTTAATTAATAAAACTAATATAACAGGGATAGAAACAGAAAAAATAATATTTGATGGTTTTGAAAACTTTATTGTACTATTTTATTCACATACAAATGTTTGGAAACAAACATTTAAAACTGAAAATTACGTAAATATTTTAGAATTAAAAGTTAAGGGTACAGAAGTAGAACTGAAAAAAATAAAAAAGAGTAAAAAAAATATATTCGAAAAAAAACAGATATTACAATATAAGGGTGTAGTTGTGAAAAACAATATTATTATTGATAAAATATATTATAATAATGAGTGGAGTTACCTTAAGGCAGGTAGTATTATAGTAATTGATTATGAAAATTTAAATAAAAAATTTATTTTAAATAAATTATAAAAAAGGTGGTGAAAAAATTACGATTAACGCGTAATTGTTTTTGTTATGTATATAAAAAGAGAGGAAATAATTGCTAAATTAGATAAAATATCAATTAAAGATATTGATAGTGGAATATATCCTAATTTTGAAATATTAATATATGCAATAATGAAAAAGGAAGATAAACTTTTTAAAAAAGTATTAGATAGAATGATAGGAAAAGAGGAATTCTATAGATTACTTGATTTTAGTAAAGAGACGCAATCTTATACAATATTACATTTAGCTACAATAGAAAATAATATAAAAGCAGTTGAAAGTTTACTAGTAAATAAAAAAATTAGTCCCAATGTTATGACTAAACAGGGACTTACTCCTTTAATGATTGCTGCTAAGAAAGGATATTACGAGATTACAGAAATACTAATAAAAAATGGAGCCAATATCAATACAACATCAAAAACAAAAAATAGCGCTATTATGTATGCTGCATCTTCAAACGGGGAATCAAATTATAAAATAGCCAAATATTTATTAGAGAAAGATTCTAAAATAGATAATCAAAATAAAAAAGGAAATACCGCATTGATTATATCTGCAATGAAAAATATTAAAATTTATAATTGTCTTATAGAAAAAGGTGCTGATACAGAAATAAGAAATAAAGAGGGAAAATTAGCAATTGACTATTATCTTGAAAATACCTCTTTAGAAAAAACACAATATTGATTTTAAGGAGAATATTATGAAATATATAGGGGCGCATGTTAGTGCTGCTGGTGGAGTCGAGAACGCACCAATAAATGCAGGGGAAATTGAAGCAAAAGCATTTGCTTTATTTACAAAAAATCAAAAAAGATGGGAAGCAAGCCCGTTAACTACTAAAAATATAAAAAGTTTTAGAGAAAATATAATAAAGTTCGGGATTAATGAAAAATTTATCCTCCCACATAATAGTTATCTTATTAATCTAGGTAATCCTGAGAAAGAAAATCGTGAAAAATCAATAAAAGCTTTTATTGATGAGGTAAATCGTACAAAAGATTTGGGATTACTTTATATAAACGGACATCCTGGTAGTCATTTAAATAAGATTACCGAAGAGGAATCGTTGGATTATATTTCAGAATCAATTAATGAGATAATTAAAAATACAGAACTAATAACTATTGTAATAGAAAATACATCTGGGCAAGGTTCAAATCTGGGTTATAAATTTGAACATTTAGCATATATAATAGATAGAATCCTAAATAAAGACAGAATTGGAGTATGTCTTGATACATGCCATACTTTCACAGGTGGATATGATTTACGTACAAAAGAAGCATATACAAAAACAATGGATGAATTTGAAAAAATAATTGGATTTAACTATTTAAAAGGTGTACATTTAAATGATTCTAAAACGCCATTTAATAGTAGAGTCGATAGACATCATAGTATTGGGAAAGGGGAATTAGGGGAGGAGTTTTTTAAACTTTTTATGAATGATAAAAGATTTAATAATATGCCAATAATATTAGAAACTATCGATACTACTTTATGGAAAGACGAGATAAAGTTTCTTTATAGTTTACAAAAATAATATATTTTATTAGTAAAAATTGGGGGGTGATATCTAAATAATGGATGAGGTGTTATTGGAAGTAGATAACCTAAAAGTATGGTTTAAAAAAAATAAAAGTATATTTCAATTTTATAAAAAAGATAAATATGTGAAAGCTTTAGATGGTATAAGCTTTAAATTAAAAAAAGGAGAAGTTTTAGGTGTAGTAGGGGAATCAGGCTGTGGGAAAACAACATTAGCTAAAACTATTTTAAAATTAAATAAAATAAAATCTGGTAAAATCATATATAAAGGTGATAATATATTTGATTTTAAAAAAAAGGATATTAAAAATTATAGAAAAAAAGTTCAAATGATATTTCAAGATCCGTATTCATCTCTAAATCCAAATTTTAATATTGAAAAAATAATCAGGGAACCTCTATCAATTCATAAATTAGAAAATAAAAATGAAAAAATAGAAAAGATTCTAGAAAAAATAAAACTGTTACCAGTGAAGGAATATATAAAGAAATATCCGCATATGTTATCTGGTGGACAAAGACAAAGAGTCGTTGCAGCAAGAGCAATTATATTATCACCAGAGCTAATAATAGCAGATGAACCAGTATCAATGATTGATCTTTCGACTAAAGCAGAAATTCTAAAAATGTTTAATGATTTAAAAAGAGAATTTTCACTTACATATATTTATATAACTCATGATTTGTCAACAGCGAAGTATTTTGCAGATAGAATAGCGGTTATGTATCTTGGAAAAATAGTAGAGATAGGGGAAGCTGATGAAATAATTGAGCATCCAAAACATCCATATACAAAGGCATTAATTGAAGCAGTATGTGAACCTAGCTACAAAGATGTATCAATACTTAAAAAAATACCGATATTATCTAATGTAGATAGTATTTATAATGAAAAAGGTTGTATTTTTAAAAATAGATGTATATATAAAATGGAAAAATGTGAAATACAGAAACCAAAATTTATAAATATTATTAAAAATCATTTTGTGTCATGTTTTTTAATAGAAAATTAGGTTAGAATTCTATTAATTTTCACTTGAAAAAAACATATAAATATCGTATAATTAGATTATAAAAAGATAGGAGAAAATTATGAAAACATGTGGAATTATAACTAAAATAGATGGTAAAAAAATAGAAGTAACTGTTTATAAAGAAAGTTCTTGTGCAAGCTGCAATAAATGTATAGAGAGTGATAAAAATATCGGAACTTTCGAAGTAGAAACAGATGAAATATATTCTATAAGTGAAGAAGTTGCTGTGGAGATAGACAGCAAATTTATATTGAAAAATAGTATACTATTATATATATTTCCGGTTGTTATGTTTTTTTTATTTTATTTTATAGGAGAATTATTTTTTACAAATAAAGATTTTCCTATTTATTTTAGCTTTTTGAGTATAATAATAAGTTTTTTTATTTTAAAAATACTAGATAAGAAAAAAAACAAAAAAATGGATTTAAAAATATATAAATTATAATAAGGAGAAAATTGATGAAAAGTATAAGAAACGAGTTATTAGGAACTCTATTTTTAGGGTTAGGAACTTATTTAATATATATATTAGTTATAAATCATAACCTCTCAGAGGATAAACTAGTAAATAATATAGGGTTTATAGGACGTGGATTACATAGTTTGATTTTTCTTTTATTTGGTGTGTTGGCATATCTGGCACCAGTGGTTAGTTTTGCTTATTCAGCGGTATTTTTTTTTAATAATAATTCAAAATTCAATAAATTAAAATTTTTTTCATTTATAGCATTTATTGTATTATTTTCTACATTACTAATAGCTATAAATTTAGATAAAAGTATTGGTTTTGGAGTATTGAAAAATGTATTACGTGAAATATTGAGCTTAGGTGGTAATGGTAAATCTGGAGGTATGATTGGTGCATTTTTTATGACTATATTTTTTCCTCTTTTTGGAAAAAATGGATCAATAATACTTATATTGATTTTAATGTCTGTAACATTATTAGCTTTTGGAAACTATCAGGTTAAAAAAGTATTAAGATTTATATTTTCAATGTTTTACAGAAAAAAAAAGAATAAAATACAGATAGATGAAACTAAAAAAAGTAAAGACGAAAGCGATAGAGAGGTTAAACCACAAAGAGAAAATAGTGAATTAAGTAAAGATGAATTTAGAGATGTAAAAAAAAATAGAATAATTGATTTAGATATTTCAAAGACAGCATATGTAAAAGATAATAAAATTAATAAAGAATACGAAGAAGAGAATAAAAAAAAAATTAATAACAAACCTATTAATTTAAAGAATAAAGTTGAACATGAAGAAAAATTACACATTAATGAGAAAATAGAATTAAAAGAAAATAATACATCTGGTAATTTAGAAGATATATTTCAAGAAAAAGAGGAAAATAAAGAAAAACAGTTAGAATTAGAAAATATTATAAAAGATAAAATTGTAAATTTAGAAGGACTTTTAAGAGAATATAAAATAGATGCAAAAGTTATAAATGTTGAACGTGGACCTGTTATTACAAGGTTTGAACTTAGTGTAGCAATGGGGACTAGAGTTAGAAAAATTGTATCATTACAAGATGATATTGCTATGAATTTAGAAGCAAAAAGTATAAGAATTGAAGCTCCAATACCAGGAAAAAATGCTATTGGGATTGAAATACCAAATGAAATAACAGAAGCAGTACATTTTGCAAATATTTTAAAAAGTGATGAAATGAAAAAAATAAATTCTCCGCTTGCTGTTATTTTAGGTAAAAATATTGTTGGAGAAAATGTAATTGTTGATTTAGCAAAAATGCCGCATTTACTTGTGGCAGGAAGAACTGGTTCTGGTAAAAGTGTGTGTATTAACACTTTAATATCTACAATTATTTCAAAATGTAGTTATGAAGAGGTAAAATTTATAATGGTGGATCCGAAAATGGTAGAACTTATGCCGTATAATGAGATTCCGCATCTACTTTTACCAGTTATTATAGATCCAAAACAAGCAGCAGTGGCTTTAAAATGGGCTGTAAACGAAATGGAAAATAGATATAAATTATTATCAGAAATAGGTGCAAGAAATATAGAAAACTATAATAAATTAAATGGAGTGGAAAAATTATCATATATTGTAGTAATAATAGATGAATTAGCAGATCTTATGATGATTGCTCCGGCAAGCATAGAGGAATCAATTGCTAGAATTGCTCAGAAAGCACGAGCAATCGGAATACATTTAGTAGTTGCTACACAACGACCTTCAATAGATGTAATAACAGGTACGATTAAAGCAAATTTACCATCCAGAATATCATTTGCTGTTGCATCACAAATTGATTCGCGAACAATATTAGATGGACAAGGTGCAGAAAAATTACTAGGTCGTGGCGATATGCTATTTTTAGAATCCGGAAGTCCAAATTTAGTAAGAATTCAAGGGGCCTATATTTCTGATGATGAAATTGTAAAGTTAACTACATACCTAAAATCTAATGGAAAGCCAAATTATAAAAATGAAATCTTAGAAGATAATTTTGATTTAGATAAAGACGAGCTATATGATGAGGCTGTTGAATTAATTAAAAAAGAGGAAAAAGTATCAATATCACTTATACAGAGAAAATTAAAAGTTGGTTATTCAAGAGCTGCAAGAATTTTTGATCAGCTACAGGAAAATGGAGTTGTAAGTGAAGATAGGGAGATATTAATAGATGTTTAATTTGTTAATAGCTATATCGATTATAGTTGTATATTTTCTTGCATACAATCTATTTAAGAAAAAAACAATAGATATAACTTTTAAAAAAAATACAGAGATATCAGGGATTATTATTGGAAAATATGATGATAAACCTATAGAAAACGTAGTTGTAATGTTGGGTCAAATAGATAAAAATAATAAAAAAGATAATGTTTTTAAAAAAATCTCTAATTACGAGCTTAGAACAGATAAAAATGGTAAATTTATATTTAAAAATATAGATTATTCTAAATATTTTGTTTATGCAGAGTATAATGGTAAAAAAGTCTTAAGTTATGTTAAAATAGATGAAAACACAGAAATAATAGATGATTTAATATTAATAATATAAGGAGTGTTTTAAATGATACTTGCGTCTAAGTCACCTAGAAGGAAAGAGATATTAACAAATTTCGGTTTCAATATTAATATAATTACAGAAAATATTGATGAGTATAGTGATAAAAAAAAAATAGTAGACCAAGTTAAGGAAATATCATATAAAAAAGCTAAAATTATTTCATTAAAATATAAAAATGAATTTATATTAGCTGCAGACACAGTTGTAATCTATAAGAAACATTTATTAGGTAAACCTAAATCAGATGACGAAGCATTTAACGTATTAAAAAAATTATCTGGAAAATGGCATAAAGTTATAACTGCTTATACTCTTATAAATGAGTCTAAAAATATAGAAATTACAAATTATGATTTAACTAAAGTTAAATTTAATAAATTTTCAGATGTAGATATAAAATGGTATATAAGTACTAAAGAGCATTGTGATAAAGCGGGAAGTTATGGTATACAGGGAAAAGGTGTGTTTATGGTACAAAAGATTAAAGGTGATTTTTATAATGTGATGGGGTTTCCTATTTCTAAATTTATAAGGGATCTATCAAAAATTGGCTATACTGTTAATGAAATATCAAAAATATGAGTAAGGAATATTCGTTATTAACCCTAAAAAAATAAGAGAGGAGGATGTTATCTGAGACAAACTTAGATAACTTTATGAAATATGAGATTAAAAAATATATTACATTTATTTAGTGAAGATGTGGGGATAGATTTAGGAACTGCAAATACTTTGGTGTATGTAAAAAATAAAGGTGTGATACTCAATGAACCTTCAGTTGTAGCAATAAAATCAAAAACTAGAGAAGTATATGAAGTCGGTGGAAAAGCTAAAGATATGATAGGGAAAACACCAAATGCTATTGAAGCTATAAAACCTCTAAAAGATGGAGTAATTGCAGATTATGAAGTTACAGAAAAAATGTTAAGAGATTTCTTTAAAATTGTACATAAAAAAAAGTTTTTTACAAATCCGCGTGTTGTAATTTGTGTACCTGCAGGTGTTACTCAGGTACAAAAAAGGGCTGTTATGGATGTTGCTAAAGAAGCAGGTGCTAGAGAAGCATATCTAATTGAAGAACCAATGGCAGCTGCAATTGGTGCTGGTTTAGATATTTTTGAATCAACAGGAAATATGGTTGTAGATATTGGCGGCGGAACAACTGAAATAGCAGTTATTTCTCTTGGAGGGATTGTTAAAACGACATCTCTTAGAGTCGCGGGAGATAAAATTGATGAATGTATTGTTCAATATATTAGAAAAGATCATAATTTATTAATCGGAGAAAAAACAGCAGAGGAGATAAAAGTAAATATTGCATCTGCGACTGTATTAGGCGATGAACTAGAGTACGAAGTACGTGGGAGAAATGTATTAAGTGGATTACCGCGTAATATAACTGTTACTTCGAAAGAAATTAGAGAAGCTATAGAAGAATTAATATATCAAATGATAGAAGAAATTAAAATTACACTAGAAAAAACACCACCTGAACTATCTGCGGATATTTATCAAAAAGGACTAGTGTTAACAGGTGGGGGAGCTGGAATTCGTAATTTAGATAAGAAAATTTCTGAAAGTTTAGAAATACCTGTAATGGTTGCAGACAATCCATTAGCTTGTGTTGTAAATGGAATTGGAAAAGTATTACAAAGTTTTGATAAATTTAAAGATGTTATAATTTCACCAGAAACAGACTATTAGGAAGTGATAATGTGAAAAAAATTTTATTAAAAAATTTTATTATATATACAATAGTTTTTGTTGTTTTTTTAATAGTAGTATACCCTTTTATGTTTAATTATTTATATAGAAATGAAATTTTTCATGAACAAATGTATATAAATTCTAAAAATGATTATATAAAAGAAAATATAAACGATCAAGAATTAATAAATTTTCGTAATAATAATAACATTGATAAAATTTTTTATGTTAATAATAAAATAATTATTCACTCATCATTAATTACAGAAAAGGGAAATGTATTCGAATATGATAAATTAAATACAAAATATAACAATATACAAGAACAAAAAACTGATTTGAAAAAAAATGGTTCTTGGGTAAAAATTGGAAAAGATACGCTAAGATATTATCTTATGGTAGATGATAATTCTTTTTTGATTATAGAAAAAAATTTTAAAGATAGAATAAATTATGTCAATCAGAATCTTAAAATAATTTATTTAATGTTGTCTATTTTATTTTTTATTATATTTATCACAGCAATACTCTATAAATTATCTAATTTTTATATACCTATTAATAAATTTATAAAAAAAATAAAAAATATTGATAAATTAGAAAATTACGAGATCAATTCAATTATAAAAATTGATAATATTACTCCTGATTTTAATTATGTAGAAAACGAGATTATGATGTTTTTAGGTAAAACAGGAGAAAGAATAGATAAGATAGAACGGGATCGTCAAGCAATGAAAAAAGTATACGAAACGATGATGTTAAAAAATAAACAGATGCTTTCACTGTATGAGTTTGCTAAAACATTATCTTTTGATTTAGAACTATCAAATATTTATAATAAAATTGTAGAGATAATGACTACTCTGATGAAAACAAAAGTAATTGTTGTTATTTTATTAAAACAAGATAAAACATATGATATTGATTATATTTATGGTATAAAAGAGTATAAAAATAATTTACAGGAAAATAAATTAGAAGATGATGTTTTTAGTAAAGGCCAACTTATGAAAGTAAGAGATTTGTCAAAAGAGAAAAGATTAAATTTTAATGGAATGGATACAGAGGATAAGAACCTATTATCAACTTGTATATATATTCCATTAAAAAATATAAATGAGATAAATGGGATAATGGTAATAGACGGAATCTTTGATGAAAAGTTATCAAACGCAGAAGAATCAATGACCTTAATTACCATTGGAGAGATAATTGGTAAAGCTATAAATAAGGCTCAAAAGTATAAAGAAATGAATATAGGTCTAAATATTACATCGATGTTATATAGAATTACAACACTAGTTGAAACAAATAAAAACTTAGACGAAATATTTCAACATATTATAAAAGCAATAAAAAAAGTGGTTGACTATACTTCTGCCTCAATCTATCTTTTAAATGAAAAAAATGAATTAAAAGAGAAACCGGAGTATAGAGAAGGGGAAAAAGACGAAATATTAGAATCAATAGAGTTTAAATTAGGTAATGGGATAAAAGCATTAGTTGCTCAAAAAAAAGAGACTATTATAATTAAAGATGCAAGAAAAAGTTCAAAAGATTTCAGTGATATATTTTCTGATGATGATAAAATGGTAGCATCTTTCGCATCGGTTCCAATGATTGTTGGTGATAAACTTGTAGGTGTATTAAATTTATCGCATAAGGAACCTTATAAATTTAGAGAAGAGGATAAGCAAATTTTAAAAGTATTTGCAAATCAAGTAGCATCAACAATAAGTAAAATATTAAGCGATAAAAAATTAGAGGAATTATTAGCAAAAGTAACGAATGAATCAATAACCGATCCATTAACACAGGCATATAACAGAAGATATATGATGCGTAGACTTACAGAGGAGATGGAAAGAGCAAAAAGAGAGAAAAAAATTATGGGATTATTGGCATTGGATATTGATTTCTTTAAAAAATTAAATGATTCATACGGTCATCAAGCAGGAGATTATGTATTGCAACAGGTTACTGATATTATTAAAAAAAGTGTAAGAGTTATAGATATTGTATGTAGATATGGCGGGGAAGAATTTTTTGTTATATTGCCTAGTACAACAAAAGAAGGATGTATAATCACAGCAGAAAGAATTAGAAAATCAATTGAATCAAATAAAATGCTTTTTGGTGATTCCGTAGTTGGTGTAACAGTAAGCATTGGAATAAGCTTATTTCCAGTGGGTGGAGATACAATAGAGCAGATGATTAAATCAGCTGACATGGCATTATACCAAGCAAAAGAGAGGGGACGTAATAGAGTGATTTCTTATGGTGAATAGTCTAAATTCTGTTTCAAATAATACTATTTTACTGTCAGTACTTGTATTTATAGTATTTTTTTTCATGTTTTCATTATTAGGAGCATATTTAAATAAAAAATATAAATTTCCTAAAATTAAAATTTCTCTAATAATTGTATTTATATTAATTACATTAAGAGTAATTTTAGAAATTCACGAAGTTACATGGAATAAATCGAAGTTAAATGCAATAATATATATTGGGATAATGTTTTTTGTGATAAAACTATTTGATTATATGATAATTGATTTTTATGCAAAAAAAACTAAATTTGAAATGCCAAAATTAATTCACGATATTATAATTATGATCATATATATTGTTGCATTTTTTTCAATCTTAAAAATGCAACTTGGAATTGATATTACACCATTGCTCACAACATCTGCAGTTATATCAATGGTTATAGGATTGGCATTACAAGATACTCTTAGTAATTTCATAGCTGGTATAGTGATTCATATAGAAAGCCCATTTAAGTATAATGATTGGATTGGGGTAAATAATATTGATGGACGTGTTATTGAAATCAATTGGAGAACAGTTAAAATACTTACTTTTTCAAACGATTTTTATATTATCCCTAATAGTATTATTGCAAAAAGTCAAATAACAAACTATAACGCACCTACAAAAAATCACTTAAGAGTAATAAAAATAAGGGCCTCTTATGATGAGTCTCCAAATAAAATAAAAGAAATTATATTAGAAACAGCAAAAGAGATCCCGTATGTATTAAAGGATCCAGATCCAATAATAAATATTGTTGATTATCAGGAATATTATATTGAATATAACGTTAGACTATGGATTGATGATTTTGGTAAAAAGAGAATTGTAACAGATGAGTTTTTAAGTAAATTATGGTATAAACTAAAAAGAGAAAATATAAGACCCCCTTATAAAAGACAGGAAATATATAATTTTGAATCAAATAAAATTGTTGATTGTAAATATGAAGCCTTAGAAGAAAAAATTTTTTACTTAAAATCAATTGACCTGTTTAAAAATATGGAAAAAAATGTATTAGAAAAAATAGTTAATAAAATGAATGAGATGTTTTATGGAAAAAAAGAAATTTTATTTAGACAAGGTGATGAAGGTGATAGCTTTTTTCTAATATATAAAGGGGAAGTTGACATTTTTTTAGACAATGAAAAAATTGCTACTTTAAAAAAAGGAGATTTTTTTGGAGAAATGTCATTACTATTGGGAAAAAATAGAACTGCAACTACTATTGCTAAAACAGACTTAAAATGTTTTGTTATTGATAAAATAAACTTTTCTATTATAATACAAACTTATCCAGAAATTTTAGAAACTATAAGTAAAACTTTAAGTAATAGAGAAACTTTAAATATGGAAAATAAAAATAATACAAAAAATAACTTAAAAGAGACAACAAGTTTTAGTAATGAAAAAAATATACTAAGAATGTTAAAAGATTTTTTTAATATTTAGTTTCAG
>JGI24503J29689_10028991_pt1 | contig 13167 bp, 15 predicted proteins | sample BioPla3RNA2_FD_29689 | JGI IMG/M metagenome (IMG submission 29689)
AAAAAAGTAAGCGTGACATATAAATCATGGTGGGTGACGCCTGTTAATGGACAGAACTAATCAAGTTTGGGAGAGAGCTATACCAGTTAGCGAAGAAGAAATTATTTCTCTGGTGAAGCAGTTTGATACTCCTCTTTTTGTAGTCAGCGAGGAAAAATTGTTGCAGAATTACCGTGCTTTTCAAGAATTTTTTCCGGGCATAGAAATTTTCTATGCTGTAAAAGCTAATCCTCATCCTTTCATAATCAGAACCTTGAAAGAGATAGGGTCTTCTTTTGATGTGGCTTCCTTCCAGGAAATAGAGCTGGTTTCAAGCCAGGGAGTTCCCCCGGAGAGAATGATTTTTGCTAATACCATCAAAAGGAAAAAGGGTCTGCGCTATGCTCGGCAAATAGGGGTAAACCTTATGACATACGATAATGAGGAAGAACTGAAAAAAATTGCCATGGTTTATCCTGAAGCCCAGTTATTGGTCAGGATAAAAACTCCTTCTAACGGGTCTCGAGCCAATCTTTCCTACAAATTTGGTGCCGAGCCGGATATGGCTCCAGAACTACTCCTTCAAGCAAAAAATATGGGACTTAAGCCAGCAGGTATAAGTTTCCATGTGGGTTCTCCCTGCTCAAATGTTAATAATTATCTTTATTCTCTGCAAAAAGTCAGGGAAATTGTAGAAAAAGTTTCGGGAGAAATCTCTATTTCTGTCATAGATATAGGGGGAGGTTTTCCTCTTAGCCTCTATGAGGAAGAAGGAGAAGGAAGCCTGGAAGCATTTAGCAAGGCCATTAATCCCCATCTTCAAGAGTTTTTGAAAGATGGTTATCGAGTTATAGCTGAACCGGGGAGAGTAATAGTGGGTAGTGCAGCTTTTCTGATAACCAAGGTAATTGGAAAAGCGGTACGCTCCGGGATTACGTGGTACTATCTGGATGATGGAATATACGGAACTTTTTCTGCCATTCCTTTTGATAAAGCCGCTTTTCGTTTCTTACCTTTGCGAGAATCAAAGGAAGAGTTGCCAGCTGTTCTGGCCGGTCCTACTTGTGATTCTTTAGATGTGGTGGCAGAGAATGTTTTACTACCTCCCTTAGAGCTGGAAGATCTGATTGTAGTTCCTGATATTGGAGCTTATTCCTGGGCTTCAGCTACCAATTTTAATGGCTTTGAAAGAGCACAGGTGGTGATGATTTAGCCTGGAGTAATAAAGTGTTATAATTATAGCGAAGGTGATGATATGTTAGAAATTAAGGAGTTAGGAGTTAGAGTAGGAGGAGAAGAAGTCCTCCAGGATGTAAATCTGGAGATTGGACCGGGCGAGGTCCACATTTTGCTCGGTCCTAACGGAGCGGGTAAAACTACTCTTTTAATGGCTATTATGGGGATGCCTGGATATGAGGTAACGAGAGGAGATATACTTTTTCAAGGGGAAAGCATTCTCCCTTTAACCGTGGAAGAGAGGGCTAAGATGGGGATAGGTATGGCTTTTCAAAAAATGCCTGTCATTCCCGGGGTTAAGCTTAGGACCTTAGGGGAGATAATAGTTAATGGGGGTTCTTCTCTTATAGAAGAAGTAGCGGAAAAACTTAACTGTACCTATCTTCTGGAGCGCAGCATTGGTTTGGGTTTTTCGGGAGGGGAAGCTAAAAGGGCGGAGCTCTTTCAGCTTTTTTTGCAGCGTCCTCTTCTTTCTCTCATAGATGAGCCAGAATCAGGGGTAGACCTCGATAACATTGCTTTGATTGGAAAAGCTTTAAGTGAGCTTTTGGAGAGAGAGCAAGTAAAGACGAAAAAGAGGTCGGGCCTGATAATTACCCACACTGGATATATTTTAGAATATTTGAATGCTGATGTGGGACACGTCCTTATGGAGGGGCGAATTGTATGCCGTGGTAATCCTCGAGACCTTTTTGTTGATATTAGAGAGAAAGGTTATCAGGAATGCTTGAGGTGTGAACGATGAAAGTAAAAGAAGATTACTTGAGGGAAATAAAAGAAAGGGCAGAGAAAGCTTTAAATAAAAAAGCACCTTTAGGTCCCGATGTAGACCTTAATGAGTTTTATCTCTGTTCTTCTCAGGAAGAAGTAGATAGCGTGGAAAGCATTTCTGCTTCTCTTCGGGAAGCAGCCCTTTATGCGGGAGTGGAGTTAGAAGAAAACAAAAGCTCAGCAACTTATCTTCAGGTAGACCGCTCGGCAGTTTATCAGAAAATACAGGATGCCTTTCAGGGTAAATTGGAAATTATGGCAGTGAGTGAGGCTCTGGAGAAGTATCCCGAACTTCTGGAGTACTGGTGGGGATTAGTGCCTGTAGATGCTGATAAATACACTGCTTTTTCTGAAATCTGTCCCATGGAGGGTTATTTTATTCGGGTTTTTGCTCATCAAAAAATAGAAGTTCCTCTCCAGGCCTGTCTTCTCCTCTCTGAGGAGTCTCGAATACAGAGTGTTCATAATCTGGTAATATTAGAAGAAGGGGCAGAAGCTAATTTGATTACTGGTTGTGCTTCAGTGCGAGGTAACGAAAGCGGCGTGCATATTGGAGTTAGTGAATTTTACTTGGGAGATAATTCTCGTCTCACTTTTACCATGGTTCATAACTGGGGAGAGAATTTTCATGTTCGCCCTCGTACGGTAGTAAAGATGGGTAATAATTCTTTCTACAGTAATACCTACGTTTTACTTAAACCTCTCTCTTCTTTGCAAACTTTTCCTCAGGCTATCATGGAGGGAGAAAACGCCGATGCCAATTTTCAGAGTATTGTTTTTGCTAAAGGAGATTCCTACATCGATGTTGGTTCTTCTTTGCTTTTGAAGGGAGGCGGGTGTCGAGGCAATTCGATTTCTCGAGTATGTGCTGCAGATAGTTCTAAAGTTTATACTCGAGGAAAGCTGATTTCTTATCATGATGAAGCGCAAGCCCATCTGGAATGCAAAGGAATACTATTTTCTCAGAGAGCAGAAATTATTTCTATACCGGAGCTGGAAGTGCATGGAGCTCCCCGTAGTCGACTGTCTCATGAGGCAGCAGTGGGTCCCATTGAAGAAGAAGCAGTAAATTATCTACGCTCTCGAGGGCTTTCTCGGGAAGAATCTCTATCCCTCATTACCCGGGGATTTTTAAATATCGATATTCCTGGGATTCCTGTTGTGTTAAAGCAATACATTGATGAAGTGATTCGTCTCACCTCTCGAGATATTATGTAGTGTAGCATAGGGGGTTTTGGTTTTGTCAGTTCAAGCTTATATTCTGGTTCAGGTACAAACTGGTAAAGCACAAGCCATCAAAAAGGAGTTAACTCAATTGTCTCAGTTTTTGCGGGTAGATAGAGTTATGGGGCCTTTTGACCTCATTGCTTTAGTGGAGGTAGAAAATAACCGGGAAATTGGTGAATTGATCCTCAAGGAAATTCAATCCTTGAGCGGAGTGAAAAGAACTCTTACCTGCCCGATAATACCCTGATAGCCATGAGAAAAAAAGAGAAAATTTCTCCCCGTCAGGAAGAAATCCTGCTTTTTATTCAGGATTATTATAGAAAGAACGGTTATCCTCCTACGGTGAGAGAAATTGGAGAAGGAGTAGGTTTATTATCTTCTTGCACCGTTCACTATCATCTCGAGAAACTGGAAGAGAAAGGAATGATAAGAAGAAATCGTTTTAAGGCCCGAACTATAGAACTGTGTTTCCCTGATAGGGAAGATGGTTTAGTGGATGTTCCCTTTTTAAACAGTCTTTCTCGAGGTCCTGTTTCTTTACCCCGCAATTTTTTAGGAGAAGGAGATTTTTTCTTCTGGCAAGTAGAAAAAAATAACTGGCAAGATTGGCATATTCTGAAAGGAGACTGGCTTTTAATTAGAAAAGAAGAGGAAATAAGGGAAGAAGGTTTAGCCTTAATCATCAAGAGCGATGGAGGAAAGATTAAAAGAATTGATGGCAATCTATCTCTATCAGCAGACGATGGAGAAATTATAGGAAGAATAATGGGAGTATGGAGGAAACTATGAAAGAAAACTTTGTTTTTCGTCTTCCTCCCGAAATTTATTTTGGCGGGGGAGAAGGCAAAAAAAGCTGGAGAATTAGTAAAAAGATGGGGAGAAAAAGCACTTCTTGTGACCGGGAAAAAATCGATGCAAGAAACCGGGATATTGGAAGAAATTCTTAAGTCTCTTGAGGGAGCCGGGGTACAATGTTCTATCTTTGACCAGGTAGAACCTGAGCCTTCTTTAGAAACAGTAGATAGAGGTTTAGATTTAGCTTATCGAGAACGATGTGATTTTGTGATTTCCCTGGGAGGGGGAAGTGCTCAAGATTGTGGTAAAGCTATTGCTGGATTATGTGGTAATTCCCATACTGTGTTGCCTTATTTTGAGGGGAAAGTTCTTTCCTCACCGGGAATTCCCTGGATAGCTGTTCCTACCACTGCCGGGACAGGTTCAGAGATGACCACCAATGCAGTTCTTACTGATTACCGCACGAAGCTTAAAAAAAGCTTCCGCAGTCCTTATCTTTTAGCTAAATTAGTGATTATCGACCCGCTGTATACTCGGTTTATGAGTCCTTATCTCACTGCGACAAGCGGTATAGATGCACTGGTTCAAGCTCTGGAGGCTTATGTGAGTCAAGAAGTAAATCCGGTAAGCGAGGTTTTGGCTGAAGAAGCGATAGAGTTACTATGGAAGTATCTTCCTCAGGCAGTGAAAGAAGGACAGAATCTAAATTATCGCAAACAGGTAGCCAAAGGGAGCATGATAAGTGCTATGGCTTTTGCCAACTCTGCTTCTGGTCCAGCTCATGGTTTGTCTCATATTGTTGGTCCAGAGTTTTCTGTGGTTCATGGGGAAGCCTGCGGAATTTTTTTCCCCCGGGTGGTAGAATTTAATCGAGAAGTGCTAAAAGACAGATATGAGAAAATAGCTCGCATTGTGGAGATAGAAGGAGAGGAAGACCTGATCGATAAATTTATAGAAGCCTTTTTAAATCTAATGAAGGAGATTGGTTTACGAACTAGCTTGGGGGAGCTGGGAATAAAAGAAGACATGCTTCAAGGGATAGTAAAGGAGGAAAGGATAGGGAGAAACCTTCGAGAAAATCCCCGTCCTATGGGGGAAGAAGAAATCTATACTCTTTTAAAAGCCTCTCTTTAAGAAATAGAGAGCAATTTATCATCCGAGGAGGGCTTGACTTATGGAATTAGTTAGAGAAGAGGATAAAGCTTATCGCTTTGGAGATTGGGGAATAAAATATCTTTTCCGAGGTCCCCGCATAGACTGGGGAGTGTTTTATCTTAAGCCAGGGACTAATTTAGGGGCTCACTACCATAACCAGGTAGAGGAAACTTTTTTCATTTTGGAAGGTAAAGGATTATTAAGGACTGAAGGACAGGAGATTGCTTTAGAGAAAGGATGTGCCTTATATCTTGCTCCAGGAGAAAAACACGACCTTTATGCATCAGAAGACTCCTTTTTACGGGGTATTTTTATAAAAAGTCCTTATTTACCTGAAGATAAAGTGGATTGTTCCATATAACGATAGGGGAATGTCCCCTATCGTTATATGGCGGGAAAATAGGGGTGGTAGTTTATAGAGATTGAGGCTTTAGAGGAATGCAAGTGTACCTTGGAAATTGAATATCGGTCAAGATTGCGGCAAAACTGTAAAGAGGACGCTTCCCCTGTTAGTTACTTTCTCTGGTCATTGTGAGCCTCGTTTTTTTTGCCTGACAGATCTGAATATAATTTAAAAAAGAGGCTTGTATTGTGTGAAAAGTCTGGGATTGCGAGAGAGTCTGATGGTGCGGGATTAAAAACACTAAAAGATTGAGAAAATAAAAAAACAAGCAATAATTGATAAAAAACGCAAGAAACATAAATATTGTCAGAAAGGAAAACCTTTCCCGGTAACCCCCTGAAGGGGTGCAATTATAATGACTTTTGTGGTTAACTATCATAAAGAAAATATAATTAATCATCTCTGGGATAGATTGGCGGATTGTGACTTATGTCCCCGAAATTGCGGAGTGAATCGTTTGAGGGGAGAGCGAGGTTTCTGTGGGGGAGGAACTCTGGCGAAGGTAGCCAGCTTTCATCCCCACCGAGGAGAGGAGTTTCTTTTGAGTGGTAGCCAGGGTTCAGGTACTATTTTCTTTTCTGGTTGTAATATGAGATGTGTTTATTGCCAGAATTATTCTATAAGCCAGAGAAGAGAAGGAGAGGAGCTTACCGAAAAAGAGTTAACGCGAATTATGCTTTACCTGCAGAATCGAGGTTGCCATAATATAAACCTGGTTACCCCCAGTCACTTTATTCCCCAGATTTTTCGTTCTCTCCTTAAGGCTCGAGAGAATGGTCTTACCATTCCAGTGGTTTATAATACTGGAGGGTATGATAAAAAAGAAGTTCTGGAGAAAATTGAGGGATTAGTAGATATATATTTACCAGATATGAAATACGCCCGGGAAGAAAGTGCTTATAAATATTCTGAAGCTCAAGATTACCCCCGGATTAATAGAGAAGCAGTAAGAGAGATGTTCCGTCAGGTGGGAGAAGTAGAGTGGGGGGAGGAAGGGGTAGCGAAGCGAGGGTTGATAGTGAGGATTTTAATCATCCCCTCCTTAGAAGATGAGGCCAGGGAAAACTTGCGATTCCTGGCTGAGAATGTTTCTCAGAATGTTTTTATCTCTCTTATGAGGCAATACCGTCCTTGTTATAAGGCTGATTTATTTCCGGAATTGAGTCGGAGTGTAGATGAGAGGACTTACCGGGAGATAGTAGCTTATGCACGAGAACTGGGGCTAAGAAACTTGATTTTACAATAAAGGAGGTATGAAAATTGGAAGAAGTTTTGAAACAGGTAGCTAATTTTATGGCTGTTTCTGCCCGCACCGCGCCTAAATCGGGAGGTAAGGATTTTATAAACATTCAAATAGTGAAAGGAGAGGAAGTAAAAAGATTGGGCGAAGCAATGGTTGACTGTGGTGAGAAACAGGGAATAAAAGGATTTATAAGGGATGGGAAGAACGTTTTGGATTCTCCAGTGGTTTTGTTAATAGGGATAAAGGATGCGGCAGTGATGAACCTTAATTGTAGTGGATGTGGTTATAGCAGCTGTTCTGAACTTCAGGCAGCGGAAAAAAGAGAGGCTGATTTTAAGGGTCCTCAATGTGCTTTTCGCCTTTTAGATTTAGGAATCGCTCTGGGTTCAGCGGTCAAAACTGCCTCTCTTTTTAATGTGGATAATCGTATTATGTATCGAATTGGAGCAGTGGCAAGGAAAATAGGGATTTCCCAGGATGATGTAGTAATAGGCATTCCCCTTTCGGCAGAGGGGAAGAGTATTTATTTTGATCGGAAAGAATAGAGGTGTGACTATGGAGGGAGCTTTGAGGATTCAGGACATCATAGGTTTGATTTTAGCCATTTTGATTGTGGCTATTTTGATAAGCATCATTCTTATTCTCCGAGAAAATGCCCGGGAGAGGAGAATGTGGCGGGAAGAGGATTATGAAGATTGGAGAGAGCAGAAATCTAAACGAGACTTTTCTTTTTCTTCTCGAGAACAGGAGGGAGTTTCTCCTATTCTCGAGGACAGAATCCCCGAAGAGTTAGAAAAGAGGAGGGGATGGGATGCCCTTCCTCGACAAAGAGAAGTTGAAGAGATAAGGAAAGAAGAGAAAAAGGAAAGCGTTATTCCTCCACCTCCAGAAGAGGTTTTTACTCCTCAGGAAGAGCCAATTATAGCCAGAGAATCAGTAAGAAGAGGAGAACCGAAGCAAGTGGTTCTGGAGCGAGCGTTAAGAAAAATAGAAGAGCTGGGTGTAGATATTAATTCTCTAAAACCACAGATTACAGAAGATACAATCCATTTTTCTCCCCTGTTGTGGGAGGTGCGAGAAGAAGTGAGAGCGGGAAGAGAATTGGGTGATATGGTTATTCATACTGTTTTTAAGAATATTCCCGGTTATTCTCGAGACGAAGTGGTAGAACTATATCGTTCTGGCGATGTATCGGTGGTAGAAAAATTAGAAGCTCGAGTTAAGACCAGCGTGGGACGAGATTACTTAGTGGCTACCTTAGATTTAGAACATTTCCGTATCCCCGATCTGGAGCGGTTGTGGAGGAAAAGAAGCTTAGAGGATGAGGAATACGAACTTCTGCTCTCTTTGAGGTTTGTAGACCGCAATACTAAAAAAGATTTTGCCCGGGTGGTTTACGCTCGAATTACTGCTGAAGATTAATACTGTATAGAAGTTATATTTGCCATTCTAAATTCTGGTGATTTCTATCTTTTTCCTGAATATTTCAGGACTAAAGATAGAAATCTTTTATATCGTAAAGAACCGTAAATTATGATTTTTTTCCAGCCTTCCTGACATACTTCGTAAATCTTTAGTTGGTGGCAATGAGGATAGAGATAGAGAAGATTGGGGTAAAAAAGGATTCGAGGTGCAAAATTGGGGTTTGAAGGGCATCTTGCAAACATAGTTGAAGCCCGGGACCTTAAAAACCCCGGTGGGGAGAGTGGGTAATTTTTTTTACCATGAGCCGATTTAACGAGATAGGTATCTATTAAGTTGGTAAATATTAAGATTTAGAGCAAAAGAATGCTATAATTTTTCTAGGAGGTGATAACAGTGAAGAACTGGCTAAATTTTATAATTGCTCTGGTAGCTTTGATTATTTCTGTAGTTTTAGTGTTTCAGGTTTCAGGATGGAAAACATCTTTGGTTGATTTAGAAAAAAGGATGGGAGGGGTGGAAGAAAAAGCAAAGAAAGTAGAGGATTCTCTATCTCAAATTCAAGATAAAATTCAATCTCTTCCTGTTGATTTACTGGATTGGGGAGAAAGATTAGGAAAGATTGAAGCCTCTATTGCGAAAACTGATGAAAGTATAGCTAATTTTATCTCTGTAATGGAGGAGTTGAAAGGAGAGTTTGCCCCGCGGGATGAGGTTATTCAGAGAATAGAAGGCGAACTGGAGAATTGGAAAAAAGAGCTGGAAAAGATAAACCAACTGGTGTTAGAAGCTCAGAATCAATTCCTCAGTCAAGCAGAGTGGGAAAGTGCAGCCAGTCAATGGGAGGAAAGATTTAAAAAAGCAGAAGAAGAAATAAGTAATCTGGAAAGTTATCTGGAAGTTATTCAAGAACAGCAATTTCAAGATTTAGAAAAATTGAAGGCAACTGTGGAATCCGAAGTAAAAGCTATAGAGGAAAGAGCTAATCTTCTGGAGCAGAGCTTGGAGGAGGCCTGGGTCTCTCTCAAAAAGGAAATTGATAAGCTGAACATCGATCAGCGTTTCACTATGCTTTTAGACCGGATTAATGAGCAAAGTGCAGAAATTGATAGCTCCATCCGGGAGCTGGAGAAAAGAATTGATGCCCTGGAGAATTTGTTTCAGGATCTTCAGGGAGCAATGGAAAAATTAGAATCAGTGCAAACTCAGCAATCTCAACAGATAGAAGATGTACGTTCTCTTTTAGAAAGAGAAACCACATCTCTGGAAGAGAAAATAATTTTTCTGGAAAATCAGGGAAAAGAGGCGGAGGATATTCTTCGCCTCTTAGTTCAGGAGAAAGAAAAGCTCAAGGAAACCATTGATACCTTGCACCAGAGTCTATCCTCAGTGGAAGATGAGCTAAACACTATTTCTCTTCAGTGGGATAGTAAGTGGCAGGGAATAAGCGAGGATATCAGTAACTGGCAAGAAGCAACTCTTGAGGACATTGAGGCCAAGATAGTAAGTATTAAACAGGAGTTACCGGATAGAAGCGAGCTGGAGGAATGGGAAAAGAAAATAAATATTCTGCAAGAAGAGGGGGAAAGGTTAAAGAAAGAGCTTGTTCGTCTCGAGGGAGAAAAAGATCGAGCTTTGCAAGAAGGGGAAGAAAGGCTGAGTAAATTAGAAGAGGAAATTCTTTTGTGGGAGAAGGAGCTGGCAGATTACCAGAAATTAATGGAGCAATCCATTAGTGAAATAAACAAACAAGTTAGTGAATTAACCACTTTTCTAAATTCAGCGGAGGAACGTTTGAGGGAAATTGAAACCTATAGCGTTAACTGGTCTAAAGAGAGCCAGGATGCCTGGGAAAGCTTGAAAATTTCTTTATCCCAGCTCTCTGAGAGATTAGAAGAGGTGAGCAATTTCAGTCAGAATGTTTTAAAGAAAGAGCTGGAGGCCAAGATTGATTCAATAGAAGAGAAAATAGAAGAGATGAGGAAAGAACTGAATAAAGAAAAGCAAACCCTGGAGATTAGCCACTCTGTAACTTCTACCACAGAGGAAGATGGAGAAACTTCAGAGGAAGGCGTTGTTTTTTCTTCCGGGATGGGAGGGGAAGAAGTATTATTGGTAGAAGAACCCTTAGAGAGTAAAGAGAAATTGTCTGCAGAGATAAAAACTTTAGCTGAGGAGAAAATGGAGTTAGAAGAAGAGTTAAGTAAAAAACAGGAAGAGATGCTTAAAATAGATCAGGAGTTAGAAGAATTGAGAGAAGAAAAAGGGTCCTGGGAAAAAATTGAAGAGTTAGAAGGAGAAAAAGTGGAAAAAGAAAAGGCTATAGCAGATTTGAACCAGAAATTAGAGGAGAAAAACGCTCAGATAGAAGCTCTGCAAAGGGAAATAACCGAACTGACTGCTCAACTGGAAGAAGCGGAGAAGTACACTTCCTATGTGATTCTTCCCTGGGATAATTTATGGGATATTGCCCGTCGTTATTACCGAGATGGACGAAAATGGCCTTTGATTATGGAAGCCAACAAGGATGTTATTGAGGACCCTCTAAAGTTGAGACCCTATACGGAAATAAGGATTCCTCGCTGTTCTAATGATGAGGATTGTTAGCTGAATTGTGCAAGAGGGTTTGTAGCTTTATAAGCTTTACTCTTGTGAACATAGGAGAGAGGAGTAGATATCTATGGATTTTAAGGAACTGATACAGACTCGAAGAAGCATTCGAAAATTTCGAGCAGAAGAAGTGGAAGAGGAAGATTTGAGAGAAATATTGGAAGCAGCACGTTTGGCTCCCTCGGCTAGTAATCTCCAACCCTGGAAGTTTATAGTGATAAAAAGTGATAAGAAAAAAAGACTGATTGCTCAAGCAGCAGGCGGTCAAGAGTTTGTGGGAGAAGCTCCTGTGGTTATTATTGCCTGTGCTACAGGAAGAGGTGGTTTTATTGGTGGGTATATGGAAAGCTGGCCGGTAGACGTAGCTATTTCTGTTACTCATCTTTTGCTGGCGGCCTGGGATAGAGGTCTGGGAACTTGCTGGATAGGGGATTTCGATGAAGAAAAAGTAAAAGAAATTTGCGAGATTCCTCCCGAGGTGAGAGTTGTAGCAATAGTTCCTATGGGATACCCGGTAAAAATCCCTCAAGCCACTTCTCGTCGACCCTGGGAAAAAATAGTGAGTATGGAGACTTTTAGTGAGTAAGGAGGACGATTTTGGCGGTAATTAAGCTGGAAATCGGTGATATTTTGACTTTGAAAAAAGCCCACCCTTGCGGAAGTAAGGAATGGAAGGTGGTCAGAGTAGGGGTGGATATTGGCTTGAGGTGTATGGGCTGTGATAGGTTTGTGATGGTTTCCCGACGGAAACTGGAAGGAAAAATTCGGGAAATCTACCGAAAAGGACATCGTCTAAAACCCCAAGAAAGTATTATCGAGGCATAGAGCATGGGTCTTAAAGTAGGTATAGTGGGTTTACCTAATTCGGGGAAAACCACTATTTTTAATCTTTTGACGAAAGCTAAAGCACCGGTAGCCAGTTATCCTTTTTGCACTATTGATTCCAACGTGGGAATAGTAGAGGTTCCTGACGAGCGGCTGGAGGTTTTAGCTTCTCTTTTAAATCCTCCTCGAGTGGTGAGAGCCACCATCGAGTTCATAGACGTGGCTGGCCTGGTAGAAGGAGCGAGTAAAGGGGAAGGTCTGGGCAATCAGTTTTTGAGTAATATCAGGGGCGTAGATGCGGTAATAGAGGTAATCAGGTTTTTTCAAGATGAAAAGGTACCTCATGCCCTGGGGAAAATTGACCCCTTGCAGGATAAAGAAATAGTGGATCTGGAGTTGATGCTTTCGGATTTAGAAATTATGGAGCGTCGACTGGAGAAATTGCAAGATTTAACCAGAAAAGTTAAAGATGAACGGTTAAAACTGGAAAAAGAAGTTCTAGAAAAAGGAAAACGCTGGTTAGAAGAAGGTAAACCACTTCGCTTTCTAGAGCTCAAGGAAGAAGAAAAAGAAATATTGAAACCTTACCAATTCATAACTCTAAAACCTCTTATCTATGTGGCTAATCTGGACGAAAGTGAAAGCAGTAAGTATCTTTTTGAGGAGGTTAAAAAGGAACTGGAAGAAAGCGGAGAAAAGATAATACCAGTTTTTGCTAAATTGGAAGAGGAGTTAGAAGAGATTCCTGTTGAAGAAAGAAAAGTATTTATCCAGGAATTTGGTATTGAAGATACGGGATTAAATCTGGTAGTGAAAGAAGCTTACCAACTCTTAGGCTTGATTACTTTTTATACTTTTGGAGATAAGGAATTGCGAGCCTGGGAACTTCTCCGAGGGAGCAAGGCCCCCCAGGCTGCAGGTAAAGTACATACCGATATGGAAAAGGGATTTATTAAGGCCGAAGTTATAAACTATGAGGAATTAGTAGCTATTGGTTCATGGGGAAAATCCCGGGAAGAAGGAAGGATTCGCCAGGAAGGTAAAGACTATGAAATAAAAGATGGAGATTTGGTTTACTTCCGCTTCTCTCCTCATTGAGAGCTACCCTGACGCTTGCTAAAGAGCGAAGTAATTCAAGAGTTTCTGGAGTTTACTGATTCTGGTCTAACTTCAGAGGGAAAATAACGAAAAATATCTATTCCGGGGGTTAACTATAGTTAACCGTGAAATCCGTTGTGGTGCTTTTTCTTTGTCCTACACTCGTCTTGCGCTAAGGTATTATTACGGGTAATTTTACCCGGCAGTATCATTACGAGTCTCGCAGCCTAACGGCGCAGAGCTATAAGGGGGTGTCCCCTTATCAACTCCTTTCTTATCCGTCATTCCTGAGCATCTCGACGACGTGAGATAAAGAAAAGAGATTAAAAATGTAAAAAAGACAAAAACTACTGAGGAAGGAAAAAACACCTTCCTCAGTAGGTGACAATCTCTCTTTTTTCTT
>JGI24503J29689_10022015_pt1 | contig 13165 bp, 8 predicted proteins | sample BioPla3RNA2_FD_29689 | JGI IMG/M metagenome (IMG submission 29689)
AGGTTGCCCTTTTTTGTTCTTCGCAAATTCAAGCTGAAAAATTCTTTTCAAATCAAGCTGCTATACATAATTATACTATAAAACGGCCCACATTTCAATACCTTTTTTTAATTTATTCAAAATTTTTATAGGAGTGTCCAAATGCTGAATCACATTCACAAGGTCAGGTATGGCAAAAGCGAGAGGATATCTTTTTCAAAAATCAAAGAACCGCTGGAGATCCCCTACCTGATTGAGGTGCAGAAGAAATCCTACGAATATTTCATCACTGAGGGCATAAAGGAAGTTTTCGAGGATTTCAATCCCATCACGGACTTTTCCGGCCACTTCGAGCTTTATTTTCTCGACCACTCCCTTGAGGGAGAGCCCAAGTTCCCCGAAAAAGAATGCAAAAATCGCGACGCAACCTACGCCAAGTCCCTCAAGGTAAAGGTACGGCTCGTCAATAAGGACACCGGGGAAGTCATGGACCAGGACGTCTACATGGGAGAGTTTCCGCTGATGACGGGAAACGGCTCCTTTATCATAAACGGTGCGGAAAGGGTTGTAATCTCGCAGCTCGTCAGGAGCCCCTGCGTTTACAACGCCAGGAAGGTCGACAACAGGACAGGCAAAGATTTAATCGACACCACGGTGATCCCAAACAGGGGCGCGTGGTTGGAATTTGAGCAGGACGGCAACGACATCCTCTGGGTGCACGTCGACAGGACGAGAAAGCTCGCCGGGACCGTTCTGCTGCGCGCCTTAGGCTACGGCACCGACCAGCAGCTGCTCGAGCTCTTCGACGACGACCCCATGATAAAGGCTTCATGCGAAAAGGACACCGCAACGAACGAAACCGACGCGCTCTTCGAGCTCTACAAGAGGCTGAGGCCGGGCGAGGTGCCCACGCAGGAGTCCGTAAGGAGCCAGCTGTACAATCTCTTCTTCGATCCAAAAAGGTACGACCTCGCAAAGGTGGGCAGGTACAAGTTCAACAAAAAGCTGTCGCTTGCCGACAGGATAACTGGCCACAAGGCATATGAGGACATTTCAGCAGGCGGCGAGGTGCTCGTCAAGAAGGGCGAGGTGATAGAGGAAGAGGTAGCGTATAAAATCCAGAACAGCGGCATTAACGTCGTCTACCTCATGGTGGAGGGTGGCAGGAGGTTCAAGGTCATTGGCAACAACACGGTGAATTTCAATGTGATTACCGGCCTTGACAATAAGGATTTCAAGCTCACCGAGTACGTGTACTGGCCCGTGCTCAAGGAGCTGATGGGGCAAGCTTCCGGCAAAGAGGAGCTTGCCGAGCTTGTCAGGAAAAACGTCGACAAGCTGATGCCAAAGCACATAACCCTTGATGACATAGTCGCAACTGTCTCCTATAACCTCGGCTTAAAGTACGGCATCGGCACGGTAGACAACATCGACCACCTCGGCAACCGCCGCGTTCGCTCTGTGGGCGAGCTACTGCAAAACCAGTTCAGGATAGGGATCGCACGCCTGGAGAGGGTGATAAAAGAGAGGATGGCGACGCAGGACCCCAGCGAGGTCACGCCGACCTCTCTCATCAACATCAGGCCTGTTACCAGCGCGATTAGGGAGTTCTTCGGCTCCTCGCAGCTGTCCCAGTTCATGGACCAGTCCAATCCCATAGCCGAGCTCACTCATAAGAGGAAGCTCTCGGCGCTTGGCCCGGGCGGCCTCAACCGCGAGAGGGCGACCTTCGACGTCAGGGACGTAAACCATTCCCACTACGGAAGGATGTGCCCCATAGAGACGCCCGAAGGCCAGAACATAGGTCTCATTACCTCGCTCTCCACCTATGCGAGGATAAACGAATACGGCTTCATCGAGACACCCTACCGCAAGGTTGACAAGAACACCCACAGGGTCACCGATGAAGTCATCTACATGATGGCCGACGAGGAGGACAAATACGTCATAGCGCAGGCCAACGAGCCCCTCAACGAGGAAGGTCATTTCTTAAACGAGCGAATAACCTGCCGCCTCGCCGAGGATATCATAGAGGTCTCTCGCGAGGAAGTTCAGTACATGGACGTCAGCCCCAAGCAGCTGGTGTCGGTCGCCACGGCGCTCATCCCCTTCCTCGAGAATGACGACACCAACCGCGCGCTCATGGGCTCCAACATGCAGAGGCAGGCCGTCCCCCTGATAAAGCCCGAGAGGCCCCTCATCAGCACGGGTATCGAGTACAAGATAGCGTGCGACTCCGGCGTCGTCGTGCTCGCCAAAAACAGCGGCGTTGTGAGCTATGTCTCAGCTGACGTTATAAAGGTGCAGACCGACAACGGCGGCGTGGACACCTACAACCTCATAAAATTCATGCGCTCCAATCAGGGCACCTGCATCAATCAGAAGCCCATCGTCAAGAATGGCCAGAGGGTGGAAAAGGGCGAGGTCATCGCTGACGGCCCCTCCACCGACCTGGGCGAGCTCTCTTTGGGAAGGAACATTCTCGTGGGCTTCATGCCATGGGAAGGCTACAACTACGAAGACGCAATCCTCATCTCGGAGAGGCTGGTGCGCGACGATACATTCACTTCCATTCACATAGAGGAATACGAGCTTGAGGCGAGGGACACCAAGCTCGGCGAGGAGGAGATAACGAGGGATATCCCCAACGTGGGCGAGGACGCCTTAAAGGACCTCGACGAGGACGGCATAATAAGGATTGGCGCCGAGGTGACCTCGGGCGACATCCTCGTCGGAAAGGTGACGCCCAAGGGCGAGACCGAGCTCACCCCCGAGGAGAGGCTGCTGCGCGCCATCTTCGGCGAAAAGGCCAGGGAAGTGCGGGACACCTCGCTGAGGGTCCCCCACGGCGAGGGCGGAATAGTGGTGGACGTCAAGGTGTTCACCAGGGAGAACAGGGACGAGCTCGCCCCCGGCGTGAACAAGCTCGTCAGGGTCTACGTCGCCCAGAAGAGGAAGATAAGCGTGGGCGACAAGATGGCGGGCCGCCACGGCAACAAGGGCGTAGTCTCCAGGGTTTTGCCCGAAGAGGATATGCCCTTTATGGAAGACGGCACGCCCCTTCAGATAGTGCTTAACCCCCTCGGCGTTCCCTCGCGCATGAACATAGGGCAGATCCTCGAGGTGCATTTGGGCCTTGTGGCAAAGCTGCTGGGCTGGCACATCGCCTCTCCTGTCTTTGACGGAGCATCGGAAAACGAGATAAAGGAGTTGCTGAAGGAAAACGTCTTCGTAAACCCCAACGGCGAGGTCGACGGCAAGGTGCAGCTGTATGACGGCAGGACAGGCGAGCCCTTCGAGAACAGGGTGACCGTGGGCTTCATGTACATGTTAAAACTCGTCCACCTCGTTGACGACAAGATTCACGCCAGGAGCACCGGCCCGTACTCGCTGGTTACCCAGCAGCCGCTGGGCGGAAAGGCGCAGTTCGGCGGTCAGAGGTTCGGCGAGATGGAAGTGTGGGCGCTCGAGGCATACGGCGCCGCAAACATTTTGCAAGAGATACTTACCGTCAAGTCCGACGACATCGTGGGCAGGGTAAAGACCTACGAATCCATAGTCAAGGGCAACAACATCTCCGAGCCCGGCATACCCGAGGCCTTCAAGGTGCTCATCAAGGAGCTGCAGAGCATTGCGCTCGACGTTAAGGTGCTCACCGAAGATAAGGAAGAGATCGGCATCAAGGACCTCATCGAGGACGACAGGGACCTCATCGAAATGAGCCTCGACGCCGAGAAAGAGGAATTCAAGGAGATAGACTTCAGCTTCGAGGACAACGAGGCCGCCGACCAGTTCGACATCAGCAAGTTCGACAGCGACGAGGACCTCGACTTCGACGTCTCCGACCTGTTCGAGAAGGACGACAACGAGTAAGGCAATGCTTGCCATTTGAGTTAAAATAAAAAACTAACGAGGTTAAAAATGTTCGAGCTAAACAACTTCGATTCCATACAGATAGGCATAGCATCCCCGGAGAAGATCAGGGAATGGTCTTACGGCGAGGTCACCAAGCCCGAGACCATCAACTACAGGACGCAAAAGCCCGAAAAGGACGGCCTCTTCTGCGAGAGGATCTTCGGCCCCACCAAGGACTGGGAGTGCCACTGCGGAAAATATAAGAGGATTCGCTACCGCGGCGTGATCTGCGACAAATGCGGCGTCGAGGTCACCCGCTCCAAGGTGAGAAGGGAGAGGATGGGCCATATAGAGCTCGCCGCGCCCGTATCCCACATATGGTATTTCAGGGGAGTGCCTTCGAGGATAGGCCTCATTCTGGACATGAGCCCCAAGGCGCTCGAACAGGTACTCTATTTTGCCGCCTACATCGTGCTCGACCCCGGCGACACGCCCCTTCAGTACAAGCAGATACTCATCGACAGGGAATACCGCGAGGTAAAGGAAAAGTACGGCGACAATTCCTTTAAGGCGGGCATGGGCGCCGAGGCCATCAAGGAACTGCTTCAGGCAATTGACCTCGAAAAGGAAGCGGCAGAGCTGAAAAGGGCACTCACCAACGTCGAGCAAAAGGACAATGACGAGCTTATCAAGCTCGAGGTAGAGATAAACCTCGCCAACGACGTCGAGGTGGCGAGGAGAAAGCTCTTCGATTATATAAGCAACAAAAAATACATCCGCGTAACCTTTTACAACGAGCTCATCAACATCTTCGACGAGGAAGAGCTCTCCGACGATTACAGCGACATCAAGCCCCGCAGCAAGTATGCCGGCGACATAAACAGGATAAAGAAGGCGATTGAGATAATGAGGCAGCACAAGGGGGCCCTTGGCCAGAAGCGCCTGCGCCTCATCAAGAGGATAGAGATTATCGAGGCGTTCAGGCGCAGCGGCAACAGGCCGGAGTGGATGATACTCGACGTGCTGCCCGCCATTCCCCCCGAGCTGCGCCCCATGGTCCAGCTCGACGGCGGCAGGTTCGCCACTTCCGACCTCAACGACCTTTACAGGAGGGTCATAAACAGGAACAACAGGCTGAAGAGGCTCATCGAGCTCGGCGCCCCCGACATAATAGTGAGGAACGAAAAGCGCATGCTGCAAGAGGCTGTGGACGCCCTTATCGACAACGGCAGGCGCGGCAAGCCCATAACCGGCCCCGGCAATCGCGAGCTCAAGTCCCTCTCGGGCATGCTCAGGGGAAAGCAGGGCAGGTTCCGCCAAAACCTTTTGGGCAAGCGCGTCGACTACTCCGGCCGCTCGGTCATCGTCGTAGGGCCCGAGCTCAAGCTCTACCAGTGCGGCGTACCCAAGGAAATGGCGCTGGAGCTGTTCAAGCCCTTCGTAATGAAGAAGCTCGTTGAGATGAACCATTCCCACAACATAAAGAGCGCCAAGCGCACCGTGGAAAGGGCAAAGCCCATAGTGTGGGACGTGCTGGAAGAGGTGATAAAGGACCATCCGGTGCTATTAAACCGTGCGCCCACGCTGCACAGGCTCTCAATACAGGCGTTTGAGCCCGTTCTGATAGAGGGAAGGGCGATCAAGCTCCATCCCCTCGTGTGCGGCGCCTTCAACGCCGACTTTGACGGCGACCAGATGGCCGTTCACGTGCCTCTCTCCATCGAGGCGCAGGCAGAGGCGCGCTTTTTGATGCTCGCCTCAAACAACATCTTAAAGCCCTCCGACGGCAAGCCCGTGGTCACGCCCACGCAGGACATGGTCATCGGCTGCTACTACATGACCATCGAGAAAGAGGGCGCCAAGGGGGAGGGCAAGGTGTTCAAGGACCCCGAAGAGGCGGTCATGGCATACCAGAGCAAGGAGATAGAGCTTCAGGCAAAGATCAAGGTAAGGCGCGAGGTAGAGGTGGACGGCAAGAAGTATTCCAAAATCGTCGAAACCACCGTGGGGAAAATCCTCTTCAACGAGGCAATCCCGCAGGACCTCGGCTTTGTCAAGAGGGAAAAGCCCGAGGACCTGCTCGACTATGAGGTAAACTTCCTCGCGGGGAAAAAGCAGCTGCAGGACATAGTTGACAGGTGCTACAAGGTAAAGGGCGCCTCCGTCACCGCCCAGATGCTCGACAAGATAAAGGAGATGGGCTTTAAGTATTCCACCGTAGGCGCCATCACCACCAGCGTGTTTGATTTGCACATCCCGCCTGAAAAGAAAGATGTTTTAAAAGAGGCCGAGGAGAAGATAATGGAACTCGAGAAGAAATACAAGAGGGGTCTCATCACCGGCGAGGAGAGGTACAAGTCGAAAATTGACATCTGGAACAACGCCACCAACAAGGTCGCCGGGGCTCTGAAAAAGAACCTCGACAAATTCAACCCCATCTGGATGATGGCAAACTCCGGCGCGAGGGGCAACATGAACCAGATCAGGCAGCTTGCGGGAATGCGCGGCCTGATGAGCAACCCCAGCGGAAAGATAATGGAAGTGCCCGTAAAGACCAGCTTCAGGGAAGGGCTGTCGGTTCTCGACTACTTCATCTCCTCGCACGGCGGCAGAAAAGGCCTCGCCGACACGGCTTTAAAGACCGCCGACTCAGGATACCTTACGAGGAGGCTCGTCGACGTCGCTCAGGAAGTTATAGTGAGGGACGAGGATTGCTACGCTTCCCTCGGCGAAAAGATAAAGGGAATTGAGATAACCGCCATAACGGGCGAGAACGAGAAGGAGATAATAGAGTCGCTCGCCGACCGCATAGAGGGCAGGTTCGCCGTCGAGGACATAATAAATCCCGAGACGGGCGAGGTCATCGTGGGCGAAAACCAGATGATAGGCGAGCAGCAGGCAAAGCTCATCTCGAAGTACTACAAGAGCGTCAAGGTGAGGAGCGTTTTAACCTGCAGGCTCAAGTACGGCGTATGCGCCAAGTGCTACGGCAAGGACATGGCGACGGGCTATCCCGTGCAGATAGGCGAGGCGGTGGGTATCATCGCCGCCCAGTCCATAGGCGAGCCGGGCACGCAGCTCACCATGAGAACTTTCCACACCGGCGGCGTCGCCTCGAGCGAGGATATCACGCAAGGCCTTCCGCGCGTCGAGGAGCTGTTTGAGGCGAGAAAACCCAAGGGCATGGCGCTGGTATGCGAGTACTCCGGCAAAGTCGCGATATCCGAGGAAAGCGGCATAAAGAAGATAATCATAGCTACCGAAAACGGCAACAAGGAATACGCCATACCCTTTGCCGCGAGGCTTAAAGTGAAAGAGGGCGACGTGGTCGAGCCCGGCACCATCCTCACCGTAGGCTCCATCAATCCGCACGACATCTTAAAGACCAAGGGCGTCAAGGGCGTTCAGGAATACCTCGTGAGGGAAGTGCAGTCGGTCTACCGCAACCAGGGCGTCGAGATAAACGACAAGCACATAGAGATTATCGTGCGCCAGATGCTCAAGAAAGTCAAGGTGGAAGACGTGGGCGACACCGACATGCTGCCGGGCGAGCTCGCGGACATAAACAAGTTTGAAGAAGAGAACGAGAAGGTGATTGTAAACGGCGGAAGGCCCGCCACGGCAAAGAGGGTGCTACTCGGCATCACCAAGGCTTCGCTTGCCACCGACAGCTTCCTCGCTGCGGCATCCTTCCAGGAGACCGCGAGAGTGCTCACCGAGGCCGCCATCAAGAACAAGGTAGACCCATTAATCGGCCTCAAGGAAAACGTCATCATAGGCAAGCTGATACCTGCGGGCACGGGGCTCAAGGATTACAAGAACATCTATCCCGTCACCGTGAGCGAGGCCCAGGGCGGCTGAGGGCGCAAATTAAGGGGGCTTAAATTATTGACTTCATATAGCATAATTGATATAATATTACGGTAAAAAACCAGGTTTCATCAAATCTATGAATACGGATGACTGTCAATTAGATGACGGACAAAGGGTACCCGGCCTCAAGCAAGTGACCAAGGGTATCTTAAGCGGCAAGATAAAGACAATTTATCTTGCAAACGATTGCGATAGCTTTATCGTAACCAGGATAATGTCAGCAGCTAAAGATGGCGTCGAGATCAAGAGATGTTATACCAAAAAGCAGCTCGGTCGCGCGTGCAAGCTCGACGTGGACGCCGCTGTGGTGGGTATAATAAAGGAATGACGGCAGCTTTAGCGATACTTTGCAAAGGTGCCTAGTGCGCCAATCTGAAAAAGGAGGTAAAGGGATGCCAACGATAAACCAGTTAATCAGGCATGGACGGAAGAAGGTAATATACAAATCTTCCTCCCCCATCCTCGATGGCTGCCCACAAAAGCGCGGTGTCTGCCTGAGTGTTACGACCACCTCCCCCAAAAAGCCTAACTCGGCATTGAGAAAGATTGCCAGGGTAAGGCTGACAAATCAGGAGGAAGGCACGGTTTATATACCGGGCGAAGGTCATAACCTTCAGGAGCACAGCAGCATACTCATTCGCGGCGGCAGGGTAAAGGATCTGCCGGGCGTGCGTTACCACATAATCCGCGGCGCGCTCGACACCGCAGGCGTGGCTAACAGAAAGCAGGGCAGGTCCAAATACGGCGCCAAAAGGCCCAAATAATTTTTTAGCAAAACCCAAGTAGATACCGGGCAGGTTTCTCTTAATGGGCTGGCCGGTTACTTGGTAGGCAGTATGCAAAATTTTTTTTGCAGAAGGGTTGACGGGCTGCAGGCCTGTCCAGCTGTACTCAAGTAAAAACATTTCACAAGGAGGCAGTTATTTTATGCCAAGAAAAGGTCCGGCGCCAAAGAGAGACGTTCTGCCCGACCCCATATATAACAGCAAGGTACTCACCAAGCTCATAAACCAGGTGATGCGCGACGGTAAAAAGGGCATCGCGCAGAGCATCGTCTACGAGGCGCTTGAGAAGGCAAAGGAAAAGCTTAACGCGGAGCCCCTTGACATCTTCACGCAGGCTTTAAACAACGTAATGCCTGTGCTGGAGGTCAAGGCGAGGAGAGTGGGCGGCGCTAACTATCAGGTTCCGGTCGAGGTGAGGCCGGACAGGCGCCAGACGCTCGGAATAAGGTGGTTGGTGGATGTAGCGAGAAAGAGAAGCGAGAGAACGATGAGCGAGAGACTTGCCGCCGAACTCGTGGACGCATACAACAGCACGGGCGGCGCCTTCAAGAAGAAGGAAGATACCCACAGGATGGCAGAGGCCAACAAGGCGTTCGCGCACTATCGCTGGTAACGGGAGACTTCTATGCCCAGACAGTACGACCTGAAAGTAACCAGAAATTTAGGAATTATGGCGCATATCGACGCCGGAAAGACCACCACGACCGAAAGGATACTTTTTTTCACCGGAAAAATCCATAAAGTGGGCGAGGTACACGAGGGCGCCGCGACTATGGACTTTATGGCTCAGGAACAGGAGAGGGGCATAACCATACAGAGCGCGGCCACCACTTGCTTCTGGAAGGGCCACAGGATTAACATCATCGACACCCCGGGCCACGTCGACTTTACGGTGGAGGTGGAGCGCTCTTTAAGGGTTCTCGACGGCGCCGTGGCTCTCTTTTGCGCAAAGGGCGGCGTGGAGCCCCAGAGCGAGACGGTCTGGCGGCAGGCCAACAAGTACAAAGTGCCCCGCCTTGCCTACGTCAACAAGATGGACATCAACGGCGCCAACTTTGAAAACGTAATAAAGATGATGAGGGAAAGGCTGGGCGCCACCCCCATCCCCATCCAGCTTCCCATAGGCAAGGAGGATACCTTCAGGGGCCAGGTCGACCTCATCGGGATGAAGGCGATTGTCTACCACAACGACCAGGGCATCGACATGCGGGAAGAGGAGATTCCCGCCAACATGCTCGAGCCCGCTCGACGGTACCGCAAGGAGCTCATGGAGTTCGTGGCCGAAAGGGATGACGAGCTTATGGAAAAGTACCTCGAGAGAGGGGAGCTTTCCGTCGAGGAAATAAAGAAGGGTTTGAGAAAAGCCACAATCGCCATGAAAGCCACTCCCGTACTCTGCGGAAGCTCTTATAAGAACAAGGGCACTCAGCTTCTGCTCGATGCCATCGTGGATTTCTTGCCATTTCCGCTCGACATCGACCACGTCACGGGGACAAACCCTCAAACCGGCGAGGTCGAGGAGAGGAAGACCGACGACGGCGAGCCCTTCGCGGCCCTTGCCTTCAAGATAGTGAGCGACCCCTTCGTGGGCAAGCTTGCCTACTGCAGGGTATATTCGGGCGTGCTGGAGAGCGGCTCCTACGTCTACAACAGCACTAAGGACAGGAAAGAGAGGGTAGGCAGGCTGCTGCTCATGCACGCAAACCACAGGGAAGACATTGACAGCGCTTACTCCGGCGACATCGTCGCGATCGTGGGCCTTAAGGACACCGCGACGGGGGACACCCTATGCGACGAAAAGCGCCCCATAGTGCTCGAGAAGATGGATTTTCCCGAGCCTGTCATCAAGGTTGCCATAGAGCCCAAGACCAGACAGGGGCAGGAGAAAATGGTTCATTCGCTTGCCAAGCTCGCCGAAGAGGATCCCACCTTTAAGACTTACACCGACAGCGAGACGGGCCAGACCATAATCGCCGGCATGGGAGAGCTCCACCTCGAGATCATAGTGGACAGGCTGCTGCGCGAGTTCAAGGTGGAGGCTAACGTGGGCAAGCCGCATGTCGCCTACCGCGAGACCATCAGGAAAGCCGTGGAGGCCGAGGGCAAATACGTCAGGCAGAGCGGCGGAAGGGGCCAGTACGGCCACTGCAAGATCAGGCTTGAGCCCCTGGAGCCCGGCAAAGGCTACGAGTTCGCGGACGCCATCGTGGGCGGCGTCATTCCCAAGGAATATATCCCCGCCATCGACAAGGGCGTCGAGGAGGCCTCAAAGAGCGGCGTGATAGCCGGCTACGAGGTGGTGGACTTCAAGGTAACGCTCTTTGACGGCTCTTACCATGAGGTTGACTCCTCCGAACTGGCGTTCAAGATCGCGGGAAGCATGGCGTTTAAGGAGGCAATGAGAAAGGCAGACCCCGTATTGCTCGAGCCTATGATGAAGGTCGAGATCATCACCCCCGAGGAGTACTTTGGCGACCTCATGGGCAACATAAGCGGCAGAAGAGGCGTCATCACCGGCACCGAGGACAGGAACGGCTCAAAGGTCATAAAGGCCATCGTGCCGCTCTCCGAGATGTTCGGTTACGCGACAGATTTAAGGAGCAGGACGAGCGGGCGCGGGAGCTTTTCGATGGAGTTTTCCCATTACGCCGAGGCTCCCAAGAACATTTTCGAGAAGCTGGCCGGCGAAAGGGAAAAAAGAGAATAACGGTAAAATAATTAGCTAAAAAGCTTGAAATTTTTTTAAAAATATAGCAAAATTATATAAAAAAATAAAAGACAAAAATAAGTTTGTTTAGGAGGATCGCAAAATGGCAAAGGCTAAGTTCGATAGAAGCAAGCCGCACGTAAACATCGGTACTATCGGTCACGTTGACCATGGAAAAACCACTCTGACCGCAGCCATCACAATGGTGCTTGCTGCGCAGGGCCTGGCAGAGAAAAAGAAATACGCCGAGATCGACTCTGCACCCGAAGAGAAGGCGAGAGGCATCACGATCAACACCTCGCACGTCGAGTACCAGACCTCAAAGCGCCACTATGCGCACGTTGACTGCCCCGGCCACGCCGACTATGTCAAGAACATGATAACGGGAGCCGCTCAGATGGACGGCGCCATCCTCGTCGTAGCCGCGACCGACGGCCCCATGCCCCAGACGAGGGAGCATATACTGCTCGCCCGCCAGGTCGGCGTTCCCTATATCGTAGTATTCATGAACAAGATGGACGCCGCTGATCCCGAGCTTGCGGACCTCGTCGAGATGGAAGTAAGGGAGCTCCTCAACAAGTACAACTTCCCCGGCGACGATACGCCCGTAATCAGGGGTTCGGCTCTCAAAGCCCTCGAGGCTACGCAGACGCTTTCTCCCGACCAGTTCAAGAGCCATCCTGACGTAAAATGCATATTCGAGCTTATGGACGCGGTTGACAGCTACATCCCCAATCCCCAGAGGGAGAGCGACAAGCCCTTCTTGATGCCCGTTGAGGACGTGTTCACCATTTCCGGGCGCGGCACAGTCGCTACCGGCAGGGTAGAGAGAGGCACCGCCCTTGTCAACGACCCCGTTGAGATAGTCGGAATGAGGGAGAGGCCCTTGACCTCCGTAATCACCGGCCTCGAGATGTTCAGGAAGGTGCTTGACAGCGCCCAGGCGGGCGACAACGTAGGCGCCCTGCTCAGGGGCATTGACAGGAAGGAAATTGAGAGGGGACAAGTTATCGCCAAGCCCGGAAGCATCAAGGCGTACACCGATTTCGAGGCGCAGGTCTACGTCCTAACCAAGGAAGAGGGCGGCCGCCATACCCCCTTTTTCAACGGGTACAGGCCACAGTTCTACTTCAGGACCACTGACGTTACGGGAACCATCAATCTACCCGAAGGCTTAGAGATGATAATGCCCGGCGACAACACCACCATTAAGGTAGCCCTCATCACGCCCATAGCCATAGAGGAAGGCCTCCGCTTCGCTATCCGCGAGGGCGGCAGGACAGTAGGCTCCGGCGTCGTAAGCAAGATTGTCAAGTAAGAAAAGCAAGAGTTAAAAAGCCCTGCTCGAGCAGCGGGGTTTTTTTGCGCTTTTTTGGTTGTGAAAACCTTTGGCTCCCGCAGGGGGGCGCAAGACGTTTTAACTCTCAAGGGTTTACGTTTTTTCTTGACATTGTATTGCAATTTATATAATATGTAGATAAAAAAATACGCTTTTCCGCGATTTGCGAACATTTTTGCCCAGGCAGCCCTCATATAATTCTATCGGGATTTTGCGGCAACCTGTGCGCGCCGCTGGCTTGTTTTTTCATAAATAAAGGAGGAAAATTGAATGAAGATAGTAGGCAACATCATCTGGTTTGTTTTGGTTGGACTCTTTTCAGCGATAGGCTGGTGCATCTTCGGCGCCATTCTCTGCGTAACGATAATCGGCATACCCTTCGGCAAGCAGTGCTTTAAAATCGCCAAGCTCTCCCTCTTGCCCTTCGGCAAAACCGTAAAGACCGACTTTGAAAAACATCCCGTCGGCAACATTATCTGGATGATCCTGTTCGGTTGGGAACTGGCTCTCGGTTATCTGATCTGGGGCGTGATATTCTACATAACAATAATCGGCATACCGTTCGGCAAGCAGTGCTTCAAGCTGACAAAGCTCAGCCTGATGCCTATGGGCGCAAAGATTTCTTAA